>Ga0209408_1000025_pt1 | contig 125874 bp, 115 predicted proteins | sample AD_UKC107_MetaG_FD_184422 | JGI IMG/M metagenome (GOLD analysis project Ga0209408, IMG submission 184422) | Active sludge microbial communities of municipal wastewater-treating anaerobic digesters from Hong Kong - AD_UKC107_MetaG (SPAdes)... | ecosystem: Engineered > Bioreactor > Anaerobic >... | reverse complement strand
TTCCTCTACCCATATCAAGCCTCGCGAAATTTGAGATAAAGCTCTCTATCTAAGCTTCTCTAATCTTGGAGTCTCGGTTCCATCTTCGTACACCTATATAAGCCTTCGGCCCTCGATGATAGGCCTCCGTGAGGTCGCCACGATCGATTTTTGCGCCACACGGTGGCGTTTGGAGGAATGCCCAATCCCCACAGATAGAATATGACGAGCGTCAGAGCGATGAGATTATGAGAGGATCAAAGCCGAGATAGAATGCCGAAGCCCAACAATGTGCCATCTGGAGACCTCATCTGATGTGGCCGTTTTAGGATGGGACATCGTGCCTCATTTTGCACGCGGAAGCCCGCCAGAATAGAATATACAATTTCTATTATAAAATTTTGAGTAAAGCTTATATCGGTGAGATGGGACGTTCACAGGGTTTTCAAGATGGCACGCTTGGTAATGAAGTTTGGCGGATCCTCGGTGGCCGACGGGGCTAAGCTCCGAAACGTCGGAGAGCTGGTGAAGAGCCTGAGCGGAGATAACGAGATCGTCGTGGTCACCTCTGCCCTGGGGGGGGTCACCGACGACCTCCTACAGTGCGCCAGAACCTCGGCCAACGGCGGCAAGGTCGAGGATATAGTGACCTTCGTAGATAGGCTGAGCAAAAGACACATCCAGGCCCTGATGGACGCAGTCAAGGACCCCGAGATCGCAAAGGAGCTGAAGGAGATCATCACCCAGAGGCTCGCCGAGCTGGAGAAGGCCTACATCGGCATCTGCTACCTGGGGGAGCTCTCGCCGATGTCCATCGACAGGATCTCCAGCTTCGGGGAGAGGCTGGCGGCCCCCATCCTCTCCGGGGTCCTGAGAGACCTGGGGCTCAAGTCCAGGCACTACTCCGGCGGGGAGGCGGGGATCATCACCAACAGCGAGTACGGGAACGCAAAGCCCCTGGAGAAGACCTACGACCTCCTCGCTCAGAGGCTGACTCCCATCGAGGGGGTCCCGGTGGTGACCGGGTTCATCGCCGAGGATGAGAGAGGGAATATCACCACCTTAGGCAGGGGCGGATCGGACTTTTCGGCATCGCTGATCGGGGCGGCCATCGGGGCGGATGAGATCTGGTTCTGGAAGGACACCACCGGCGTATTGACCACCGACCCCCGGATCGTCTCCGAGGCGAAGAACATCCCCGTCATCTCCTACCGGGAGGCGATGGAGATGTCCTACTTCGGGGCCAAGGTCCTCCACCCCCGGGCCATCGAGCCGGCGATCAGAAACGGCATCCCCGTAAGGGTGAAGTGTACCTTCGATCCAGAGGATCCCGGCACTCTGATCGTGAAGGAGGGGATGGCCAAGGAAGACGTGATCAAGGCGGTCACCCTCTCCAAGAACGTCGCCCTGCTGACCATATCTGGGGCCGGGATGATCGGGACCCCCGGCATCGCCGCGCGGGCCTTCACCGCCCTCGCCAACGCCGGGGTGAACATCGTCATGATCAGCCAGGGATCGTCCGAGGCGAACATATCCGTCGTGGTCGACGAGCCTCAGGTCGAAATCGCCGAGATCGCCCTCCGGGCCGAGTTTCCGACCACGATTGTCCGGGAGGTCTCCCACAACAACGACGTGGCGGTGATCGCCGTGGTCGGCGCCGGGATGGTGGGGACCCCGGGAGTCGCGGGAAGGGTCTTCGGAGCCATGGGCAGATCGAAGATCAACGTCCTGATGATCAGCCAGGGGTCCAGCGAGCACAACATCTCCTTCGTGGTCAGCATTGCGGAGGCAGAGAGGGCGGTCCAGGAGCTCCACCGGGAGTTCGGGCTTGAGGGCGAGGTGAAGAGATGAAGAAGCTGACCTACGCCGACTCGGGGGTCGACATCAGGGCAGAGGAGAGGGCGATCTCCGCCATGAAGAGGGTCATGACCGGCAGAAGGAAGGGAATCGGCGCCCCCATAACCAATATCGGCCACTATGCCGGCCTCATCGACATGGGCGAGTACGCCCTGGCCATGACCACCGACGGGGTCGGAAGCAAGGTCCTCATCGCCGGCGTGATGAAGAAGTGGGACACCGTGGGGATCGACTGCATGGCGATGAACGTCAACGACCTCCTCGCCATCGGCGCGGAGCCCCTGGCCTTCGTCGACTACCTGGCCCTCGAAAAAGTCGACCCGGAGATGACCGCCCAGATCGCCGTGGGCCTGGAGCGGGGGGCGGAGATCGCAAACCTCAGCATCGTGGGGGGCGAGACGGCGTCCCTGCCCGAGATCATCCGGGGGTTCGACCTCGCGGGAACCGCCATCGGGATGATCAGAAAGAAGGACATCATCACCGGAGAGAAGATCCAAAAAGGTGACATGATCGTGGGGCTTCCGAGCTCCGGCCTGCACAGCAACGGCTTTTCCCTCGCCAGAAAGATCGTCGAGGAGTCAGACTACACCTACTTCGACCGGATGCCCTTCTCCAAGAGGACCATCGGCGAGGAGCTACTGGAGCCGACCCGGATCTACATGGAGGCGCTGGAAGTAATAGGTAAGGCTGATGTCCATGGGATGGCCCACATCACCGGAAGCGGCCTATTGAAGCTCCACCGGATCAGCGGCTTCGGCTTTGAGATCGACGACCCCATAGAGCCCCAGCCGATATTCCGCTTCCTCCAGGAGGAGGGGGGGGTGGCCGAGGACGAGATGTATCGGACCTTCAACATGGGGATGGGCTGGGTCTTCGTCCTCCCCGAGGACGACGTGGACGCGGTTCTGGGAATGACCGACGGCAAGCTCGTGGGCGAGATCACCGACGAGGGGCTCCGGCTCGGGGACATGGAGCTGAAGTAATAAGGGCGAAGGGAAGGCGGGACGGTTTGGGTTTTGAGGGGCTGATCCGCTGGGGAGGGATCTTTTCAACCTCCTCAAACCTTTCCCAAGCATCCCCTTCTCGCTGCTCTTGTTGTAGTCCTTCTTCTCCTTCTGGAGCTTCAACCATCGAGCCTCGATGATCTCTTCGATGTCCAGCTCCTCAAGGGAGTCCATCAGCCGATTGAGGATCTTGTCGTAGGACTCACCCTCGCGACCGAAGAGCTGGAGCCTGTTTTTAACCCCCTCATCGACCTGGATAGCGGAGCTCATAGAAATACAAAGTTGGGACGGCGATTATTAAAGATTGCATCGATTAGGAACCAGACCCGACTCAAGCCTCAAAAGCCAGCCGAAAAGAGATGATTGGCAGCAGACTGAGCTGCCTTCGAAAGATATGCGCCACCCGCCCCAGAGCCGATATATACTAAAACCAGCCTTATTTCTAGCTTGATGAGGTCCTTGAGCTATCGAGTCCTGCTCAGAAAAGAGCCGGAAGGATGCTACAGCGCCATCGTCCCCACCCTCCCCGGATGCGTCACCTTCGGGGAGACGATCGACGAGGCGATCGAGATGGCAAAGGAGGCGATCGAGGCCTACGTTGAAAGCCTTGCGGCCAGGGGCGAAGAGATACCCACCGAGGAGGGGACTCTGGAATATACCCTGACGATTGAGGCTCATGCCTAAGCTGCCCGCAATTTCGCCTGAGAAACTGGCCAAGGTGCTGGAGAGGTCCGGCTTTCTGCTGCAGAGGGTCAAGGGAAGCCATCACGTCTATTATAATCCCCAGACCAAAAAGACGGTGATAGTACCGTTCCATGGCAGAGATCTTCCCAAGGGCGTCTTGAACGAAATCCTGAAGCAGGCGGGCATAACCAGGGAAGAGCTGACAGAGTTGTTGTGGTGTTGAAGGACTTTTCGAAGCATTCCCGAACGAAAAGCTACGAGAAAACGAGAAAGAATGGATAAAAACCAGAGGCAGCCTAAGCCGCCTCCCCTCCCTTCTCCGCCGCCTCCTTGGCCATCGTCCCAAAGAGCTCCTCCAGCCTCACCTTGATCTCTCCTATCGCCTCGACCCCAGGGCCGCCCACGTCCAGGGGCGACTTGCCCGCCAGGTCTGCGTCCATCAGGTTTCTGTCGTAGGGGATCGTCCCCAGCACGGGGACGTTCATCTCCGCCAGCTTCTCTTTGATGATCACCTGCTCCTCGGGGGCCTTGCTGATGACCGCCATCACCTTCTCGATTCCGAGGTCGCTGGCGAGCTTCTTGATCCTCTCCAATGTCTCCACGGACCGGAGGCCCGGCTCGACGACGGCGATCATCACGTCGACCCCCCTGGTCGTCCCGCGCCCCAGGTGCTCGATCCCCGCCTCCATGTCCAGGATGACCAGATCCTTCTCCCGGAGGATGACGTGCCGGAGGAGGGCCCGGAGGAAGGCGGTCTCGGGACACATGCAGCCGCTTCCGCCGGTGTCGATCGTCCCCATCACCGCGAGCTTCACCCCGTCGGGGCCGATGCAGCCGCACTTCTCGATGACGTCGTCGACCTTGGGGTTGAGCTTGAACATCCCGAACTCGGCGCTGGCCCTCTCCTGGACCATCTCCTTGTAGTCGGTGATGGGCCGGGGGTTCTCCGGGACGCCCAGGGCTGAGGCGAGGTTCATGTCTGGGTCTGCGTCTATGGCGATCACGTTGTACCCGTCGCGGGCGAAGAGCCGGGCGAGGGTTCCGGCGAGGGTGGTCTTCCCGACGCCCCCTTTTCCAGAGATGGCAATCTTGATGGTAAAACCTCCAGGACTTGACTATAGATCTCAAAACTCCAATCTTCAGATATATATGGGAAGATCACAGTTTATATCGCTTCTGGAGAGCTCTATGAAGACCTCTATGAGGAGGCGGACCGAAGATGGGGTATGAGACGAAGAACGAGCCGGAAATGAAGACAGAAAGCCAGGATTCCGAGAGGAAAGGAGATGTCGGAGAAGGCATCAGCCTCGGCCCTTTCGCCCCGGAGCTTCTCCGGAAGAGGTACCTGAGGCGAGACGAGCGGGGCGACGTCGCCGAGACCCCTGACCAGATGTTCAGCCGGGTGGCCCGGACCGTCGCCCGCGCCGAGGGGAGGTTCGGGGGCGACCGAGGCGCGGCGGCATCTAAGTTCAGAGACCTCATGAGCAGCGGGCTCTTCCTCCCCAACTCCCCCACCCTGATGAACGCCGGCCTATCCCTGGGGCAGCTCTCGGCCTGCTTCGTCCTCCCGGTGGAGGACTCCATGGACGGGATCTTCGGAGCCCTGAAGGAGATGGCCAAGATCCACCAGAGCGGCGGTGGCACCGGTTTCTCCTTCTCCCGCCTCCGGCCCAAGGGCGACCCGGTCCGGGCGACGGGGGGGATCGCCAGCGGCCCCGTCTCCTTCATGGAGGTCTTCGACGCCGCCACCGAGGTGATCAAGCAAGGCGGCAGAAGGCGCGGGGCGAACATGGCGGTCCTCCGGGCCGACCACCCCGACATCCTGGAGTTCGTCCGGGCCAAGGAGAGGCCTGGGAGGCTTCAGAACTTCAACCTCTCCGTCGGCATCACCGACGATCAGATGGCCAAGACCAAATCGGGGGGCGGGATCGATCTTGTGAACCCGAGGTCCGGCCTGGTCACCGAGACGATCGACGCCTCCGGCCTGCTGCGGGAGATTGCCGCCAACGCCTGGCATCGGGGCGACCCCGGCGTCGTCTTCCTGAACCGGATAAACGAGTCCCACCCCCTGCCGGGGACGATCGAGGCCACGAACCCCTGCGGCGAGCAGCCCCTTCTGCCCTATGAGTCCTGCAACCTCGGCTCGTTGAACCTGTCAAGGTTCGTCGAAGGGGGCGAGGTCGAGGAGGAACGGCTCGCGGAGACCGCCCGCCTGGCGGTGCGGTTCCTGGACGACGTCGTGGAGGTGAACCGCTTCCCCCTCAAGAAGATCCGGGATGCTACCCTGAGGAGCCGGAAGATCGGCCTGGGGGTGATGGGGTTTGCCGAGATGCTGATCGAGCTCGGCGTCTCCTACAACTCCGTTGAGGCGATCCGGATCGCCGAGGAGACGATGAAGTTCATCACCGAGACCGCCCGGGAGGAGTCCCGCCGCCTGGGCGAGGAGCGGGGGTCGTTCCCTCACCTCGAAGTGAGCAGCCTCGACTACGACGCCATGAGAAACGCCACGGTCACCACCATCGCCCCAACGGGGTCGATCAGCATCATCGCCGGGACGAGTCCGGGGATCGAGCCCCTATTCGGCCTCTCCTTCTCCCGGGACCTCATCGGAGACCAGATGGTGGTGACAAGCCCCCTATTCGAGAGGATGGCGAGGGAGAGGGGAGTCGATGAAAACACGATGCGAGAGGTGGCGAAGCGGGGGAGCCTCTCGGGCGTCGGAGGCGTCCCCGACGATCTGCGGGACTTGTTCGTCACGGCGATGGAGGTCCCGCCCGCCCAGCACGTCAAAATCCAGGCGGCTTTCCAGCGGTTCACCGACAACGGCGTCTCGAAGACCGTGAACCTCCCGAACGAGGCGACGGTCGAGGACGTCCTCGGCGTATTCACCCTCGCCTTCGAGCTCGGCTGTAAAGGGATCACCGTCTACCGGTACGGCTGCCGCGACCAGCTCCTCTACCTGGGAGAGGGAGGCGGTGGAGGCGAGGGAGGCGGGAAGAGGACCGGGACGACAGCTGGAACGGAGAGGGAGGCGGATGCAGAGTCGGCGGCGGAGACGACCGCCGGCGCCGGCGGGTGCCGGATCTGCGACTGACGCCCCCTCCCCGCCTCGATAAGCCTTAAACCTCCGAAGATCCATCCTCCAGACATGAAGATCGGGATCGCCGACACCAACTTCGCCCGATACGACATGGCGCGGGCCGCCATCAAGGAGCTTAAGCGGGGCTGCTCCGCCGAGATCATTCGCTACACCGTCCCCGGGGTCAAGGATCTGCCGGTCGCCTCCAAGATCCTGATCGAGGAGCGGGGCTGCGACCTGGTGATGGCCCTGGGGATGCCGGGGCCAAAGCCCATCGACAAGACCTGCGCCCACGAGGCCTCGACGGGCCTGATCATGGCGCAGCTGATGACGAACACCCACATCATCGAGGTCTTCGTCCACGAGGACGAGGCCGAGTCCGAGAGGGAGCTCGCCTTCCTCGCGGAGAGGCGGACGCGCGAGCACGCCGAGAACGTCATCAAGCTCCTCTACTACCCCGAGAGGCTCACCCGGGAGGCGGGAACCGGCCAGCGGGAGGGGTTCGAGGACGCGGGGCCGGTGGGGTACTGAGAGATCCGGGGCGGTATATCCGACTCTTTGACGCATCTTCGGCAATTGGGGTGTTTTCTTCTCCCCCATATCGAAGGAAGTCGCTTACTCACAAAATTGAGCAGAACGAGCCGTAGGAGCTTCTTGCACTACCCTAACTTCGAGGGGGTTAAACTAGACCAACTGCTTTCAAATATCTTGAAGGATTTTGTTTACGTTTACTGCCCCAAGGCATTACTTTGGTTTTAGGATAGGAAAATGCTAGCAAGCGCTTTGAACGTGTAACTGCTACAAAAGCATCTCTTTTTTCCTCTTCCAACGCCGCAGCATTTCTAGCACGATAGTCTGGAAAGGTTCCCTCTGCCATACCCATCACAACAACCACATCGAATTCTAGTCCCTTTGCTGAATGAACCGTAAGCAAGGCTAATCCTTCTTGTCTTGGCTGCTGCGTTGTCCCCAATGCTACTTGTCCTAAAAAAGATGTAAGCGTATGATATCCTCCAGGTTGCGAACGTAGATAGTAGTTCCAATGTTTTTGCCAAGTTTTTATATCTTCCAGAATCAAAGCGCGTTCATCTTGGATTAATATGTTATTTGCATAAGTCTCAAGTGATCTCATTGCGTTTATAAACTTGAAGTTCTGTTCGGTCCACTCCATCGACTCGATCGCCTTAATCACAGCTATTTGATCGTCATTAGATACTCGGTTCTTTAAGGCGGATAATAACCTCAATCCATCATCATTATGTTGGGTAAAATGGGATATGTCTTCGTGTATATTCCAACGCTTGACCAGCATACTGAGATGTAAGCGATCACGTGGATTTGAAAGTAGGCGCAAACCAATTTCAAAATCTTTAACTAAATCTGATTCACTTTCATGTTGTGCTGAAAGTTGTTTGTAGTAAGGCCAATGGCGTTTATTTAATTCGTCTTCGACTGCAGATAACGCATATCTATTTCTGCCTAGTAATGCACATCGTTCCAAAGTTATGGGACCCTCAACATCTCGATGCCCTTCATTAATGAGTTTTTCAATATAATCGAGAACAAGACGCGCTTCATATTGTTCATCCATTCCCACAATTAACTCAATAGATCCCTCAATTGGTATTTGTCCTTCGACTTTGTAATCAGGCTCTAAAGCTTTTGCCGCATTTACGACTACTTGTGACGATCGGAAATTATCGCTCATAACGATACTTTCTGCTTCAAAATCCTCCACGAATTGGGAGAGATACTTCGGATTTGCGCCGTTCCAAACAAAGATAGCCTGTTTTGCATCACCTACTATCATCACATTTCGATGCACAGACCCGCAAATAGCGCGAATTACTTGATACTGTGCTTCATTTAAGTCTTGTCCTTCATCTATGCAAATGTAACGGTATTGACGTCGATAGAAGTCAGCTATTTTTGGACGTTCTTGAAATAATCTATATGTAAGCAACAATAGGTCGTCAAAATCTATAGCATTTGATGTGCGAAGACCGCTATTATATGCTTCATAAACCTGCCTGTCAGTTTCATTATCTAACATCTCAGGAAGATACAACTTATTTTTTGCTGAGGAGATCATATCAAGCCAGCGATTAAGGAGACTGTCTCGGTTCTGTACATCCAAGAGGAACTCATGCCGAAGATATGGGTTATCCATCGCCGCTTGAAATAACACCTGTTTGCGATCCTGGAATGATTCGAAGACATTGGGTAACTTATCAATCCCAACAGGTCTTCCTCTATTAGCCAAAACTTCCATACAAAAACTATGAAGCGTGCCGATAAACGCACGCTTATCAATATTAGGAATCTCTGACAACCGTTCTTTCATTTCATTTGCAGCCTTATTTGTAAAGGTCAAAGCCAATATACGGAAATGACCCTTATCTTCATTTAGCAGCCTCCGAATACGTTCAGTTAGAACTCGCGTCTTTCCGGAGCCTGGGCCAGCAACAACAAGTAAAGGTCCTTCACCATGTTGGACAATTCTTTTCTGCGTTTCTGACAGTTTTAGTTTCATGTAGACTCGACCCTTGGTAAACCAAGATCATCTGACATTTTTTCGAATAAAGATCGAATAAGGGGAGGAAACCTCAACGATTCATCACTACTACTTGTTATTTCTTCAGCAAGCGGCTTGCCATACTGCGTCTTGTTTTCGGATAAAACGTCGCGCAAGGCTCTTTCACGTCCCCCCGAGGATTTATAATCTCTGATAGTCCTTTTATTTAGTCTCTGGCCGTCCATTCTTGTGATGTAGTCATCTAGATAGTTTGTTGTACTATGATATTTATCCAGCATGGCTAATATAGCAGGCTCATACATATTAGCAACAAGATAAGACTCGAAGTTATGATGTTCAGGAAGAATGAAAACATTTGGCAGGGTTGTATAATCGGTAATTCCTATTTGTCTTAATTGGTTTCTGAGGGTTTTACATGTATCCTCCTCACCATCAGAGAATATGTACCAAATTATTCCAAAATTTACTGCCAATCGCAGGAACGGTAAATAATTTCTGCCTCCAATTCCAATAAACGTAATACCCAATGAGTTTGGTTGTTGTTCCCAATATTTCTCAGCAAAAACTGGGAATGCTTGCTCTTCAGTATCTCCTTCGAAGAACACGAGTGCTCTTGCGTATAAAAGATCTCCTCGTGTATTAATCACCATACGGTCTATCTTTCTGATGTCCTCTTGATTAAGTGTATTTTTATCTATTTTTGTGACAATAGTATTCCCGCCAATTTTTCTGAAATGACAACATTGAGTTATATTCGCTTGACTAACGATATATGGTGAATGGGTACTGATTATTCTTTGCCCAGGGATTTCCTCGATCTGCTTAAAAAGCGCACGTTGTGCCTGCGGATGAAGGTGAGATTCCGGTTCCTCTAGCGCCAATATTGGATGAATATTATTATCTTTAGCAATTTCTTGCTTCCAGGTCATATATGCCCTAAAAGTTAGCACTGCGGCAAGGCTTCGAGTGCCCATACCATGCCTAGCAAGCGGAAAAGATTGGGCACCCTTAGTCGAATAATTCACATCAATACCCTTACTTAGATCTCTTAGGTGGCGTGGAATTGGGGTAATAGAAACACTTTCTCTATCCCCGCCTATTGTTTTGTATAAGTCATTTAAATGCGTTTGAATGTGGCCCAAGACGCCACTTCCAGAGATTATATCTTCGTTGATTCTATCAAGTGCATCTTCAATTATATTTATCTGGTCATTCTCAAGACCAAGATCTGATATTAATTTGTACCAAAAGGAGTTCCGACTTTGAAATTCCTCCTTAATATCACGTTTTGCATCCAATAAATAAAGAGCCAACGGTTTTATTTGGTATGCTGAGACACTGCTTGTAACTTTTGATTGGTCTAATCTAATAGGATTTTGCCAATCCCCCAAGAATTTTCGCTCAATTTCATATCCTCCTTCCGTTGCATCCCATCTCATTTGAGTACGAATCGCCACAAATTCTTTACCGTCTCCATCATCTTGTGATATGCCGTCCCCATAAAGTTCGATCCAATAGCTCCCGTCAGGAAAAGTATCGATTAAATTTCCGCTACTATCTGTTGGACGAATGAGCAAATCAATAATAACTTCTCGATCTTTAGGAACTTTCGTCTCAGATAGTGCTAAATATATATCATCTAATAATATATTGTGCCTTCCTACTCCAATTGCCGCAAAAAGTGCATCAAGGAAGCTTGTCTTACCTGCGTTGTTCTCTCCAATAAGAACGGTTAGCCAGTCCAGCTGGACATCAACTTCCTTGAGGGAACGAAAGTTACGAATTCGAACTTCTACGATTTTAATGCCACTAAATTGCGTAATGGCACACACCTCCCATCACTTACACGCTTAAGCTTAGGGTGATATTTTGCTTTGTCAGAAATAAGTTTTGGTAGGTTCAAAGAAAAGTCCCACAGAATATCATATCTATTTATATTTTATTCTCCTGACAGCCTAAACAGCGAAATCCTTTTCAACCAAAACCGCTCACCTGCGCCCATCATTGTATATTATCGTACATGATTGGAGGAGAGATCGATTTGAATCCAAGAGACCTTGCATCGACGCACCCAAACGCTCACCATTCACCGACGCGGAGGCGGACCTGATGTTCCTCGCGCCGACGCCGTACCTGGCCCTTCTGGCCTCGATGATACTCATGCTCGCGATCACCTTCTTTGTGATTCTGAGGAGATCCGATGATTAACCAGATCCTCCTCGTCGCCTACGTTGCGGTCATCGTCGCCCTCTCCATAAAGCTTCGGCAGGGGACCTTCTCGGGGTTCGTCGTCTCCGATCGGAACGTAATGTACCCCGCCGTGATCGGGATCGCCTTCACCGCCGCCTACTTCAGCGCGGCCTCGTTTCTCGGCGGCGGCGGGTACGGCCTCATCGCCGGCTTCCCCTGGGTGATCTGGGCCACCCTGATGCACGTCGCCTTCGCCTGCCTCGCCTGGATCATGGCGCCCCGGATCTGGTCCATGGCCAAGTCCTATGACGCCAAGACCATCCCCCAGCTCTTGGAGCGGAGGTATGGATCGCCGGGCGGGCGGGTGCTTCTGGCGGGGATCATGCTCGTCATGTACACCGTCTACCTGATCGCCATCTTCAAGGGCTGCGCCCACCTCTTCGAGGGGCTCCTGGGGATCAGCTACATCCAGGGGCTCCTCGTGGCCGTGGTCATCGTCGCCATCTACTACGCCGTGGGGGGTCTACCCGCCATCCTCTGGATCAGCTTCATCCAGGGGATCATCATGGTCGGCGGGGCGGTCATCCTCTACGCGGTACTCCTCTACAACGGCGGGGGGACGGAGATCTGGGCGAACATCCCCGCCGCAGTGACCAGCATGTCCGGCGACCTGGTCCCCTGGCAGAAGACCGTCGGGACGGCCTTCTCCATCAGCCTGGGCCTATTGGCCCTGCCGGACCTCCTGATCATGATCTTCTCCGCACGGGACAAAAGGGTGGTCAAGTTCGCCGGGATCTACAGCCCCATAGCCATCGCCATCTACGCCCTCTGCATCTTCTCCATAGGGATTCTCGCCTACGGAGTCTTTTCCGCCGAGGAGCTGGCGCCGTTCATCAAAAACCCCGACAGCTTCGTCCCCTTCGTCGCCACCTCGCTCCTCCCGCCGGGCTTTGACGCCATCATCCTTCTCGCGGCGATATCGGCGGCCATGTCCACCATCAGCGCCATCGTCCTGGTCACGACGACGTCGCTCACCGCCGACACCCTCAGGTTCCTCCGGCCCGAGATCCCCGACGACCGGGTCCTGGTCCTTACGAGAGTGGTGGGGGTCCTGATCATCGTCGTCTCCGCCCTGATGGCTCGAAACGTCCCCGAGCTGATCGTGCCCCTGGTCTCCCTGAGCATGGGGGTGATCGCCTGCTGCGTCTTCATCCCCCTCTTATTCGGCCTCTACTGGGACCGGGGGACCTCGACGGGCTTTGTCTTCGGCCTTGTCGCCACCTTCGTCTCCATCGTCGCCTGGAACTTCTACGGCAACCCCCTGGTCCACCCGGTGATGGTGGGGATCGTCGTGGGAGCGGCGGCCTACCTGGCGGCGAGCCTGGCCACCAAACCCCCGGACTCCTCTTCGATCATCTCGGCCGGTGGAGGCGAGAAGTAGCCCCTCGCCTCGCCTGTCCTTCGCCTGTCGGATCGGCGGTCGCCGGGGTGGAAGCCCGACAGCTTAAGCCCCCGGCCCGACAGGACCCGGCAACGAGATATAGCCAGAGAACCTGGCAATTTCATTTCGGATGGTGGTGAAAGATGCCCACGATGAAGATCCGGGGCGGGGACCTGGACCTGGTGGAGTACGAGTTCAGCCCCTTCTCTCCCGGCGAGAAGGTCAATACCCTGGGGATCAAAAAGGACCGGAAGCTTGAGCCGATCAAAGGAAAGGTGAGGGTCACAACCCCAGGAAGAATCCACCTGACCGTTTTGGACATGAACCGGTTTGCGCCCAACAGGCCCGGCGGCGGAGGAGTGGGATTCGCCCTCTCGATCTACTGCTTCGCTGAGGTCGAGTGCACATCCGGTGAGACGGTCGTCGACTACTCGAGAGAGCCGATCGTCCGCCATTTCGCCGAGGTCTTCAAGAATACTACCGGCTACTCTGGCGGCTTCAAGATCAAGGTCCGGGACCACGAGCAAAAGCACGTCGGCCTGGGGTCCACGGGATCGGTCCTGGTGGCGCTGGCCACCGCCATGAACGAGGCCGTCGGCTCCAACCTTACAAAAGACGAGATCAGGCTGTTGATCGGGAACAACTACGTCGAGGAGACCGAGGACGGTCGGGTCACTCTGGGCTTTGAGACCGGGGTCGGCCCCGCCGCCGTCACCTACGGCGGGATGGCGGTGACCGGCGACGAGCTGGCCCTCGCCTACCACCACCCCTTCGCCGAAGGAAAGAACGTCTTCGTGATCATCCCCGAGACGACGGTCTCCTCCTCGGGGAGGGAGGAGTTCGACCTTCTGATGAACCGGGCCCGTAACCTCGACTACCAGGACCGGGAGCTGAAGGCCTACTTCATCCTCATGGACCTGATCCCGGCTCTGGAGCGAGGCGACCTCAAGAAGATCGGAGACGTCATCTGGGAGATCGAGTTCCGGGGGTCGAAGCGGGCCGAGGTTGAGCACCACGGCTTTGAAATCTACGAGCACATGAGCAGGCTGCGGGAGCAGGGCCTGGAGTTTGTGGGGATGAGCTCCGTGGGGCCTTCGATCGCCGTCGTCAGCGAGCGGTCGGAGAAGGAGATGGCGGAGATTTTGGCGCCGATGGGGCTGAAGATAGCCATATCCACAAAAGTTGACAACGAGGGGCTGAAGGTCGAGAGGATCGGGTAGACCTCCAATCCCTTCCCTATCCGCTGTTTTTTCCTTTTTGATAATTCAATCCAGAAGCTTTGGCAGCTTCTCCTCCGGCCCGTAAGGGAGGGTCGCCCTGTGCATCACCAGGCTCTCGTCGAAGTGTAGGGCTCTGTTCAGGACCAGCCGCTTCCCTCGGTCGGTGAGGGCATAGACGGGTATCGAGATCCCGATCTGAAGCTTCGCCCGTTTGCCGACGACCTCCCGAACCTCCCGCGAGGCGCAGGCCCAGACTATGTCGCAAGTTTTGCCCAGGATCTCCGCCTGATCCTCGGTGACGTCGAGGTTGTGGACCGCGAATATCACCGGCCCCTCGCCCGCCTGACCGTCAGCCGAGGTTGAAGCCAGGTTTCTGATCTCCTCGGGCTCGAAGGCCATCTTTCCGGTGATGGTGACTACGATTCGCTGGTAGCCAGCGGCAAGGGCCCTCCGGTAACCTTCGACCTGATCGATGGTGCACCGGTCGTCGAGGAGGATGCATCCCCTCTCCGAAAGGCCCGCCTGGAGCTCTTCGATCGGCTCGGTCCTGACCAGGCCGGTCATGTGGGCGCCCAGGGCGGCCACCACCTCGGGCCTGGTGGCGACGACAGTTCCTGCCCCCTCGCAGACCACGACGGCCGCGTCCACGAGCCCCACCTTCATCCCGTCGGCGATCATCTCCGAGGCCCCGAAGCTGACGGGCCGCTCGGATAGCTCCAGGACCCGATGGGGGCCGTACATCCCCAGCTCCTCGATGTGGCTTCTGAGGACCGACTCGACGGTCTCTCTCGACTCGGCCTCGTGCCCGTAGAGGCCGCTTCGCAGGGGGCACCATTTGACCTTGGGCTCCGTCAGGACCTCAACCTCTCCGTCCCTCACCCTCACCAGGGCCCCAGCCATCTCCAACAGATGCTCCACCAAACGAATCCGCCCTCAAAATCCGATCTATTCATTCCTCGGAATCCAGCTCCTCCTCGGGGACGAACTTCAGGGCTGCCGAGTTGATGCAGTACCGCAGCCCCGTTGGAGGCGGCCCGTCCTCGAAGACGTGGCCCAGGTGGGAGTCGCAACGCGCACAGACCACCTCGACCCTGGCCATGCCATAGCTTCTGTCCTCCCTCTCCTCGACGCTCTCGTCCGAGATCGGAGCCCAGAAGCTGGGCCAGCCGGAGCCAGAGTCAAACTTAGTCTTTGAGAAGAAGAGATCGTTTCCGCAGGCGACGCACCGATAAATCCCCTTTCCCTTGAAGTTGTAGTACTTGCCGGAGAAGGGGGGCTCGGTCCCCCGTCTCCTGGTGACGATGTACTCCTCCCGAGAGAGGAGCTTCTTCCACTCCTCGTCGGTCCTGACCACTTTCTCAACCATATCTTCACCCGCCTATGCATGAAATCATCATGCTGATAAGTATACCCAATCATCATGCCCGATAATCATACCCAATCATCATGCCCGATAATCATGCCCAATCATCATTACCCCATCCTCATCCCCAGGTCTCGAAGGCGACGATCTCGTCCATCTCCTTCCGGGGCCTGGGGGCGGGCGACTCGTCGGGGTAGCCCATGGGCAGGAGGGCCACGACCCTGATCTCGGGGGGGATGCTCAGGACCTTCTTCACCTCCTCCTCGTAGAAGGCCCCGATCCAGCAGGTCCCCAGCCCCTCGGCCGCCGCCGCCAGGACCATGTGTTCGACGGCGATGGCCAGGTCGATGGGGTAGGTGAGCTGGCCGCAGGTCATGACGTAGTCGGTGATGGTGGCGCAGGCGGCGATCACCACCGGAGCCTCGCCGACGAAGGTCTGGCCCTTGGCCGCCTCGGCGAGCCTCTTTCTCCTGCCGTCGTCCCTGACCACGATGAACTTCCACTCCTGGAGGTTCCTGGCGGAGGGGGCGAGCCTTCCCGCCTCCAGGACCCGGTCGAGCTTGTCGTTCTCGATCTTCCGGGGGAGGTACTTTCTTATGCTCCTCCTCTTGCGGATCGCCTCGGCCAAATCCATCCCATCACGCCCTCTTCTTCAGCTCTTTCGACAGCTCAATCCCCAGGTCGGTGAAGTTCCATACCCCGCCCTTCTCCTCAATGAGCCCCCTCCCCGAGACCTCCTCCAGGGCCCGGGCCACGACGGGGGCGGTGAGGCGGCCGAACTTGGCGATCTTCTCGGCGGGCTGGGGCCCCTTCGACTCGATGATCTCCAGGACCTTTATCCTCTGCTTGTTTCCCATTACAAAGCCTATCATCTCTTCCATCATCTCGCACCTCCTCGGTTCAATCAGCAAAATCAGCATCACAAATCGATATCGAATCTCAGCTCAAATCTCGGTTCAAATCGCAGCTTTCATCCTCATCTCCTAGCACTCACCCCGATCTCGCAGCTCTGATCAGCATCAGCATCATCATCTCTGGTCAATCATCTCGGGTCAATCATCTCGGGTCAAATCTTGCGTTAGGTTTATGTTCCCCCAGAGGACTCTGATATTCGCGGGCTAGTCCGGGTGGCTCGGCGTCACCTGTTACCCGAGATCGCCGATATGCGGGGGACGAAGCTGGTGGACGACTGCGTGTGCTGCAGGTTCAGTCCAGTTGCCGACTGTGATTCTCCGCCCTGTGGGGACAGCATTGGTGGTCGGGCCTGCCGGAGGGCAGGTCTGGCCATCTCAACCGTGGGGACCGGTTCAGGCCCGGAAGGGAGCAGACCTACCGCGGATAACTGTCGCTTGCAGACTTGCGGGGAGGAGAAGGTTTCTGGGTCACCTGGCCTGTGGTGTTGCAGGCAACCGCCGGCGCGCCCGCATTAAAAAATAGATTTTATCAGAGTATAAATCTATCCGAGATGGACCCCGGATAGATCTACTTGATCATCTACTTGATCATCTACTCGATCTTGATCTCCTTCCCCTTCTCGGCCTTCACCTTCTTCTCCAGCTCCACGGAGAGGACGCCATTCTTGTAGCTGGCCCGGGCGCTGTCGGGGTCGACCTCGGAGTCGAGGGTGATCAATTTAGCGAACTTCTTCTCGCCGGTGGTCTCGATCCGTACGGTCCGCTCGGTCGAGTCGAGCTTGATCGATTCCTTCTCCACCCCAGGAAGCTCGGCGAAGATCTTGTAGAGGTCGCCGTCCTCCATCACGTCGACCAGGGGCTCCCGACCGGCGCTGGGCTCGATCCCGCCGCGGCTGGGTCTGATGTTTCCGAACTCCCGGAAAGTGGGCTCCTTTCCCGGCTCTGCGGTGTAGCTGAAGCCGTAGACGAAGGGGCCGTAGCGGCGGGCAGTCCCCGCGGGGGTCTCCTCCTCCCGGACCAGCTCCTTCATGTCCTCGGGGATCCCCTCCTGGAACCTCCTGATGAGGTCCTCGAAGGGGTCTCGGTAGATCCCCTCCTCTCTCTCCTCCTCGAAGGGAAAGCCCCGGAATATGCTCTCGAAGGCGTCGAATATGGATGGGTATCTTCTCTTTCTCATGATAATCTGTCACCTCTTTTTTATCGGTCGAACTCATTATTATAGTGGCGCTGAGATATACGCTTTTTGGTGAATCGGCGCAATGGTGCTAGGGGGCGGAAAGGGGTGAGCATTAACTCCCTCTTCGTCCAACTGAAGGATAATCCTGAAGGAAAATAGAAAATATATCTATTGAACGGCGCTCACTCGACCATCAGCATCTCGTATAAAGGATCGCCTTGAAGCGGCAGATCGTCACTTGGAACAACATCAATCCAATGTATCGCGGCAAGATCGCGAATCGCAATTGCTATATCTTGCTCATTCAGTGGCGGATTACGTTTCACCTTCCACATCATTACAGCATCTAACACCTCTCGCTCTGTAGGCGTTTTACCTTGAAAATCCTTCAAAGACTTAGCCGTGAAGTGCACAGTTGCTGCAATCTCGGAGTTTATTGTCGAGGTGCACATAAGGAGATTTGCCACTTGGCTCATTATCGGCTCCCAAGCCTTCAGCTCCGTCTGATAAATTGGGAAGACATTTTTGAAAGCAGGCCCAAGTTTGACTTCAAACATGTTGCCATTCAGCTCTTCGCTTATTATGCCGTTGTTGACCAGTTTGGCAAGGACTCCTTTCAGCTCAGCAGCAAAAGGCCCATAGCTTCCACGACGGTATTTCAGGCCAGTAGGTAACCCTAGCTCAGTAGCGAAGTAAGCCACCTTCTGAAATCTAATCCGGCCAACAGGATAATGATAAGGTTCGCGCTCGATAAGATCTAGAATAGCTGCCAGGGCGACCCATGCAGGTTTAAGCCGTTCTGAAGGGGAGGTCTTAACTGGCTCCTTACTAGTTGCGATACCTAATGCCGTAAGAGCTTCCGCTCTTGACACATCCGCGGGCAAATAAAGTTCTACAGGTATCTCAAGACGGATTAAATGGCGGTAAAGCACCGGCAACACAGCTCTCCAATCTAATTGCCCCTGCTGGCACCCTAATGATGGAACTGCTATTGATGTTATTCCCCAATTTCTGTATTGCTTTTCAAGGTACTCAAGACCGCGTATGATATCCGTCAAGCGAGATACGGAACGCCAATGACCCTTGGTTGGGAAATTAAGAATCTGTGGCAACTCCAGCCCACGAAATAGATAAGGTTCACCCAGTTTGACCTGCTCTCTTTTGCATCGCTTGACGTAATCCTGATACATCCCAGGGTAACGCCTCTTGAACTCAAGTGCCAAGCCCTTTCCCATTATTCCGACACAGTTAACAGTATTAACTAGCGTTTGGGCGTTGGACTCGAACAGATCACCTTTGATTACCTCCACGTTCTCATTCATGGACCATACCTCTATCCAAAGAAGAGTTCTCTGTCCACAACCACATCCGTAATTACACCCTTATCCCTAATAATCGTTTCTAGCTTTATCTTGCTGTCTGTGCAGGAGACATTTGCTTTGAGTATAAACTTCGTATCGACGCGATCAGGCACTAGTACTTCTGCACATTTAATAGATTTCCGCTTCCATTGTTCAATTTGATGCGGATGAGTCCAATCTTTTGCGTATACCAAATCCTCTTCAATGATATCAAGACCCTCTGGCGATGGTCTAAAAATGACATAGTTGCTGGCAGCATTACAGCTTGTAATTACGACCCCTGGCTCGTTAATCACGTAGGGGCTTATGCTCAGGATGCACAAATTTTCACATCCAAATGTATTCTTCAATCTAAATAGCATTGGGTTTCGTCCATGAATGTACAGGTTAACATAGTCGTGCAAAGGTCTACCACCAGGGACCTTTTTTAAAGTTCTTCGGCCCTGAATGATGTTAGAAGCAACTGAATTATGAGGAATGGATTCAGCCTGGTTATAGGAAAGAATACCATTAAGATAAATAGACGCCATATTATCAAAATGTGCAATATAATGCAACTCACGAAGATTCTCACGTCTCATTTATTCCTCCACATCGCCGCACTTTTGGACTATCCAAGTTACCATAAGTTCGGCCTCATCTTCATTTGTTCGCATTTGAATTCCTGCATTATACATAAGTTTTTGGATGGGTTTCTATTGGAGAACTTGCAGGATTGATCTTTATCGAATCAACAAGAGGCGATCATATTATCGATCAGCTTCGATAGGCTCTGTCCTTATTTGATATCAAAGCAACATTTTATCGTAAGATCTTATATTAATATCTTAATACTATTCAAAAGAACCTCGCCAGCGTCGTCTGCCCCACACCCCGCACCAGCTCCGAGTGAGGCCGCCACTCCCGCGCGGGCGTCCTGATCCGCGTGGCCATCTCCGCCAGGGCCGCTTCCAGCGTCTCGAAGCTCTTCGGCGGATTTCTTAGGGCGGCCCGCGCCGCCTCCCGGACGACCCAGACCCCCAGGGGCGCCCAGTACTCCTCAGTGATCTCCCGGACGATGATGGCCGAGGCCTGTCGCCTCATCTCGGCGAGCCGCTCGAGGAGGGCGAGGCGGGCGGCGTAGTACCCTCCGGCAAGACTGCTGTACCCCTTCTTCGGGCCGGGCCCCTCGCGGTCCGCGCCGATCCAGGCCTCCTCTCCCGACCAGACCGACCGGGGGAGCCAGATCTCGATCAGCTCGTAGGTGAACGACCCCGGCGCGAGGAGGACCTCGAAGTGGTTTCCGAGCCTCTGGCCGGAGAAGAGGAGGTATTCTCCGACGGTGGGATGGTCCTGGATCGCGGCGGCGAGATGCTTTCCCGCGATGTCGTCGGAGGCGGTGATCGACCACCGGGTCGGGACGAGCTTTCTCTTCTTGCCCAGAAGCCCCAGGGAGAGGAGCCTCGATATCCCGTCCATCTCGACTCCGGAGGAGTAAAGCTCGCCGACGGCGTTGGCGGCCAGAAGGTCCGAGTCCTCGACGACGGCGTCGACCTTCCTCGGGATCGATGGGTTCGAGGTGATCTCCATCTCCTCGATGGAGCCCGACGGCCCCGAGGGCATCATGAACCCGTCAAACCTCAGGCGGCCCCTGGGGGGCTTGGCGAAGGTGACCTCGGTCCCCACGGGGGTCGAGGACATGGCGATCTCCTGGGCCATCTCCAGGAGCCTCCCTGGATTTCTTGCCTCGGAGACCTCGACCTTCGAGGCCGACCTCACCATCGAGGACCGGAGGGCGACGATCTCCCCGACGCCCATGGTGGCCAGCTCCGCAGGCCGGGTGAAGTGGAGGGGATCGAGGGCGGAGCCAGTGGCCAAGCCTGATCCTGAGCCGAGGTCGAGGCCGCCTCGCTCGTCCGCGGGAAGGAGGGGGCCGGCGGAGACCCTGGGGTAGCCGAACCTTCCCACAAAGACCTCCGGGGGCGACGGACCCTCGATGGTCGTCCCCAGCTTCGGAAGCTTTGACGCCACCCGGAAGCTCTTCAGGATGGGGCATACCGGCCTTCCGCACAGGCCCCTCCCCTTGCACCGAACGCACCTGGTCATCGTCCTTCCAGAAACGGCTTTTATAGGATATAGCCCTATCATCAGGCCATGTTGGAGATCAAGGGCGACCTCGTCCCGGCGATCGTCCAGGACGCCGAAAGCGGCGAGGTTCTGATGCTCGCCTACATGAACCGGGAGGCTCTGGCGAAGACCCTGGAGACCGGCAAGGCCCACTATTGGAGCAGGTCGAGAGGAAAGCTCTGGCTGAAGGGCGAGTCCTCGGGCCACTTCCAGAAGGTGGTGGAGGCGAGGATCGACTGCGATCAGGACGCCATCCTCCTCAAGGTCCGCCAGGAGGGAGGGGCCTGCCACACCGGATATCGGTCCTGCTTCTATCGAGACCTGGAAGGGAAGGTGGTGGGAGAGAAGGTCTTCGATCCAGACGAGGTCTACCGGTGAAGAGGGCGACGGGAGAAGCGAAGGGAGCGAGGGAAGCCGGCCGTTACACCCTGGCAAATAGCCCCCTCCTCCGGGTCGAGGGGGCCGTCGTTGGGGGGAGGGTCAGGCTGAGGGCCTCCGGCCCCCTGGCCCGCCTCCCTTTCGTGCGGTCTGCCCTGCGAGCGGCCGAGGGCCAGATCCCGGTGGCGGCCGAGGAGAGGCTCATCCTATCCACCTGGTCTCCGCCCATTCCGAGCCGGGCCTTCGACCGGCTGGTGAAGAGCTACCTCAAGTCGTCCTTCGGGATCCGGACCCCCGATCAGGTGACCATATCCATCACCGAGGAGTGCCCCAACCGCTGCCTCCACTGCGCCCTCCCCGACTCGGGCCGTCACCACCGTCTGGAGCCTGACGAGGTCGAGAAGGTCATCGGCCAGATCCTCGACCTGGGGACGACCCTGGTCATCTTCGACGGCGGTGAGCCCACCACCTACCGGGAGCTCCCCGACCTGGTCAGGGCCGTCGACGACCGGGCGATATCAACGATGTTCACCTCGGGGGCGGGCTTCACCCCCAAGCTGGCCCGGGAGCTGAAGGAGGCGGGGCTCTATGCCGTCAACGTCAGCCTGGACAGCGCCGCAGAGGCGGAGCACGACCGGATGAGGGGGAGGGCCGGCGCCTTCCGCGACGCCATGAGGGCCGTTGAGAACGCCCTGGAGGCCGGCCTCCTGGTGGACCTCTATGCCGTCCTGAGACGGGAGAACGTCTCCGAGATGGAGGGGTTTCATCGGCTGGCCCGCAAGGCCGGGGCCAGCGAGCTGACCATCTTCGAGGTGGTCCCGGTGGGGAGGTGGTCGGAAGAGTTGGAGTCGATCCTCTCGGACGAGGATCACGCTGCCCTGGACAGGTTCGTCTCGGGAGCGCCGCCTCCCCGCATCTTCTCCGTCCCCGCGGCCTTCCGGGAGTTCGGCTGCTTTGCGGGGAGAAACTGGATGCACATCACCCCCGAGGGGGAGGTCTATCCTTGCGCCTGCCTCCCCCTGGCCGTCGGAAACGTCCGGAAGGAACCGGTCAAGAAAATCTGGAAAAGAATGGCGAAGCTGCAGTTTCGGGGGAAGAAAATCTGCCCCGCGCGCAGTTTTTAGCCCAAAAGATCAACACGTATTTATAGCCGATAATCGTGAGAATCTGCCCGATCAGAATGGAACTGACACAGATACAGCGGGAGATTCTGACCGCGCTGATAAATTTACAACGCCGTGAGGGCAGGGCCATAAAGGGCGAGGAGATCGCCTCCATCATCGACCGAAACCCCGGCACCATCAGAAACCAGATGCAATCTCTGAAAGCCCTCCACCTGGTGGAGGGGGTTCCCGGCCCCAAGGGAGGCTATCGGGCCATCGCCGCCGCCTACGACGCCATCAACCTGGACGCCGACGATCAGGTGGTGGACGTCCCCGTGGTGAGGAACGGATCGCCCGTGGAGGGGGCCACCGCCAACGAGATCACCTTCTACACTGTGATGAGGCCGAACCAGTGCAGCGGCATCGTCCAGATCATCGGGAACATCAGGGATTTCAACATCGACGACGAGATCGAGATAGGCCCGACTCCGGTCAACAAGACCACCATCAAGGGCGTGGTCACCGGGAGGGACGACACCACCAACCGCCTCATATTCGACATAAAAGAGATGGCCTCGATACCGAAGATCCCGGTGAAGACCCTGGCCAAGCCCGCCGTCACCATAGATCCGGAGATGTCGCTTCTGGAGGCCTGCCGGAAGCTCTCGGATTATGAGGTCCGGGCGGCCCTGGTGGGAAAGAACGGCGACTCGAGGGGTATCATATCCCTGGCGGACGCAGTAAGAGGCGTGGCCGAGGGGAAGGGTGAGATGCCGGTGACGGAGTCCATGGAGAGAGAGTACGCCACCGTCGAGGCCGACGAGCCTCTCCACGTCGCCATCACCGAGCTCGGAAAGACGGGAGCCTGCCAGGTCGTGGTCACCGAGTCCGATGTGCCCAGCGGGATGCTCGATGCCACCGACCTCATCCGCTGCATGATCCGGTTTTAGGGCTGATGGCGGGGGCCGATCACCACCCCTGACCCCACCCCGACCCCACCGGATCTCGCCTGCGGGATATCGGGCTATCAGGATTTTAGGAAATCTCCGTTCCCGAGTGGCCGCCTTCGGCCGCTCTTTTGAGGTTTTCGACCTCTCCGCCGTGGACGACGATGGTTAGGATGGAGCTTCGCTCGATTATCTTCGCCGCCAGGGGGTCCACCGGCGACCGCGACCCCGCCTTCATCTCCGTCTCCATGGAGAGGCGGACGAGGTCCTGGTGGGTCATCTTCTCGTACTTCTTCGCCTTCGGGTCGATCCCCGGGTCGGCGGAGTAGACGCCGTCGACGGAGGTGGCGACGATCAATTTGTCGGCGTGGACGTACTCGGCGAGGAGGGCGGCCACGGCGTCGGTGGTCTGGCCCGGCTGCATCCCGCCGAGGACGACGATCCTGCCCGGAGCAGAGGCTCGAAGGGCGCCGGCGTAGCTCTCGGCCGGCTCGGGGGCGGCGGCTCTGCCCAGGGCCGCGATCAGGAGCATGGCGTTCAGCTTCGTCGCCCCGATCCCGAGGAGGTCGCAGAAGGCCTCGCCCGCGTCCAAGGCCCGGGCCTTCTCGATGTACTCTCGGGCGATCTTGCCCCCGCCCACCACCACGAAGATCTGGTGCTTTTCGGCGAGGTTCTTTAGAGCCGCAGCATACTCCTTGAGGCTTTCAGCATCGCGGCCCGCCAGGATGGAGCCGCCGAGGGAATAGACGAGTATCATGTGAGGAGGGCAAGATTATGAGCGAATAAAAAGGTTCCTTGTGATTCTAGCCGCCCCACTCGGCCAGCGTTTTGCGGACGGTCTCAGCGTAGGGGCTTTCGATCTCTTCGTAGATGGCAAGGGCGGACCTGGCGAGAGAGACGGCCTCCTCATTTTGGCCCAGGGCGCGCAAAGAGTGGCTCATATTGAACAGGTTGTCTCCTTCACCGCGACTGTCCCCGATCTCGCGGGAGATGGAAAGAGCCTGCTCGTAGAACTCGATCGCCTTCCGGGGATCGCCCAGATTAAAGTAAGCAGCCCCTAGGTTGCCCAGGCTAGTTCCTTCTCGATGCCGGTCCCCGATCTCGCTGGAGATGGCAAGAGCCTTCTCGTAGAACTCGATCGCCTTTTGGGGATCGCCCAGATTAAAGTAAGCATTACCCAGGTTGCCCAGGTCGTTTCTTTCGCCCCGCCTGTCCCCGGTCTCTCGGTAGATGGAAAGAGCCTTCTCGTAGAACTCGATCGCCTTCCGGGGATCGCCAAGATCAGAGTAAGCAACTCCCAGGTTGCTCAGGTTGTCTCCCTCGCCCCTGAGGTCGCCGATCTCCTGGGAGATGGCGAGCGCTTTCTCGTGGAACTCGATCGCCTTCTGGGGATCGCCAAGATCAGAGTAAGCAATTCCCATGTTAGCCAGTTGGCTTCCTTCGCCCTGGGGGGCGCCGATCTCCCGGGAGATGGCGAGTGCCTTCTTGTGGAACTCGATCGCCTTCCGGGGATCGCCAAGAATAGAGTAAGCTCGCCCCAGGCTGCCCAGGTCGGCTCCTTCGCCCCGCCGGTCGCCGATCTCCCGGAAGATCGAGAGAGCCTCCTCACAGTAATTGATAGCCTTCCGGGGATCGCCAAGATCAGAGAAAGCACGCCCCAGGTGAAGCAAGACGGTTCCTTTGCCCTGGCGATCGCCGATCTCCCGGAAGATGGAAAGAGCCTCCTCATAGTAATTGATAGCCTTCCGGGGATCGCTAAGATCAGAGTAAGCACGTCCTAGGTTGCCCAGGTGGCTTCCTTCCGCTGCCCTATCATCTGATTTCCTGCTCGCCTGCAATGCCGTTTCAAGCCAGTGGATCTTTTCACGGGGAGAGAGGCGCAGATCAAGAACATAGACCCCAGCATCTGGATATGATTTGCAGAGATCGATCGCAGCTGATGAACTGCCATCCAGGTTCTTCGACGCCCAGGACTGCCCGGAGAGGATATTCGCCCTCTCCTGATCGAGCAGCTCAAGGCCCTTCAGAGGATCTTTGCCTTGATTGAAAATCTCGCTGGCTTGATTTAGCACGTCTCTGTAATGCTCAGCATGGTGCAGCCTGGCTGGCTCACGGGAAGCTGCATCCAGGCGCGATCCTGCGAAATCGCGCGCCAGGTCGTGGAGCCGATATCGTCCCCCTTCGCCGGTGGCGGAAGGCAAAAAGTCCACCAGGCTCCACCTGATAAGCTCGCCCAGAGCATCCTCGGTGGGGGTCTCTTCCATCGCCCATACGGCCGCCGCTCCTGCGAGGTCGAAGTCGTCGGGAAAAATGGAGAGCAATGACCAGAGCCTTTGCAGATCCGAGGTGAGAAGGTCGTAGCTAAGGCTGAAGGAAGCTTCTACCAGCTCCAGGCGGTCCCTGATATCTCCCAACCTTTTGATGTAATTGGCAACGCTCAAATTCGGCTTCTCCCTCAGGGTAGAAGCAGCATTTCTCAGGGCGATGGGCAGACGACCGCACAGCTCCGCCAGATCTCCGGCGTGATCGGCAATGCGCTCGCATATTTCCAGGAGGAGATTCTTGGCATCATCTAGCGGCAGGACGTCCAGGTCCTTTCCCGTCAAACCTGGAAGGGCAAACTTATTGCGGGAGGTCACCAGCAGGGCACAGCCCTTTGGTGGGAGAAGCGGTCCAACTTGGTCACCATCTGCGGCGTTGTCCAGCAAGATTAGGGCGTTCTTGCCAGAGAGGACTGTTTGATAAAGCCCATTTAAGCCATTCAAATCTTCTGGCAATGAGGCATCGGCTCCGAGGTAGGAGCGAATGATGTGAGCCATGGCATCTTCAGGTTTCAGAGGGCTCTTGCTCGTACCCTCCATGTTTAAGAAGAGCTGACCGTCTGGAAAACGGTCTTTTAGTCGACTTGCAAGAACATAAGCCAGAACCGTCTTGCCCACGCCGCCCATGCCGCGCAAACTATTGATAGTGGCACCTTGGTCGAATCTCGCCAAGATCTGGCGGATATCATCCTCACGGCCGATGAAGTCATTGGGTGGTTGTGGGATCTGATGTGGGGATGGATCTCCATCCGGATTCCTCCTCAACCTCTGCTCTTTTAGTATTTGCCTAACCAGATATAAACATGGGAAAACCGTTGCGATAAAACCCAGAGCGATGAATAGGGGGTTATTTTTGATTTCAGGATTAAAATATAAGTATGTGGCTAAGGCCGCTGTTGCTATTAAAAGAAAAATTATCAGCAGAATTGCGGCCTGATTTCTCTTCATATTCTTAACAGCCTCACCGGTCTTGATATCCCCGCTCACGTCAAAAAATGTTTCGCCCGATAGTAAAGACAGCTAGCATACGAGGTATGCCTAAAAAAAAGATTGAAATTATCTCTAAATCTTATCCAGAGCCTCGGCGACCTTCCCGAAGATCTCTTTGATATCGCCCACGCCGATAACGGTGGCCACGATTCCCCTCTTTTCGTAGTAGTCGATGAGGGGCTGAGTCTGGGCGTGATAGGCCTGGAGCCTCTCCTTGACCGTCTCCTCGGTGTCGTCCGCCCTCTGGTAGAGGTCGGCTCCGCAGGCATCGCACTTGCCGGCAACCTTGGGCGGGTTGAACTGAACGTGATAGGTGGCGCCGCACTTGCACATCCGCCGGCCGGTGACCCTCTTGACCAGCTCCGCATCGGGAACATCGATGTTCAGGACCACATCGATCTTCTGGCCAAGATTGGGGAGGATCTTGTCCATGGCTTCGGCCTGGGGCATGGTCCGGGGATAGCCGTCCAGCATCCAGCCGCCCTTGACGTCGTCTTTGGCCAGCCTGTCCTTGATGATGTCGATGAGCAGGCTGTCGGGAACGAGCTTCCCGGCTTCCATGTACTTTTTTGCCTCCACTCCCAGCGGGGTGTTGTTCCTGACGTTCTCTCTAAGGATGTCTCCGGTGGAGATGTGAACCACGCCGTACTTCTCTGCGATCATCTTGGCCTGAGTGCCCTTTCCGGATCCTGGTGGACCGAGTAGTACTATATTCATAATATCCCTCCTTTCTCCTCTCGATGAAAAGCAACCTCTCGAAGCCGGCGGCCCGGCCCTTCTCGCCTAGGTTGGGAATCGCAGTTTTCGTTGAAAGCTGAGGCCCCGATTTCGGACGGCCTGGCCGCTGACAGTTGCTTCGCTCGCTGGATAGGGAAGGCTCCCCAGCGTTAAAAAACCTTTCTGCACCAATTAGATCAGATTTCAGATAGATTTCAGATTTCAAAATCAGAGGAGGCTTGCCAGGAGCATCGCCGCCCCCGAAAAGACGGGTATGGAGAAGTTGTCGTCGATGACCCACCTCCGGAAGGAGAGGGGGACGGCGTCCGCAAAGGTCGCCGCCGCCGCGCCGAGGGCGCGGACCTGGAAGGAGAGGATGAAAGGCTCGGGGAGGAAGCTCACCTCGATGAGGCTCGCCGCACGGCCCGCAAGGAGGCAGACCGCGAAAGTTCCCGCCACCACCGGAATGGGTTTGGCCCTCCAGCCCCGCCCCTCCATGATCCGGGTCCGGACCGCCGAGCCCCGGACGACCGAGCCGATGATCCCGCTGGCGGCGTCCCCCAGCGACAGCATCAGCATGGCCGCAACGGAGATGGCCGGGGGGAAGAGGATGACCGCGAGGAGGGCTCCGGAGATGTAGTAGATGTAGCCCGCCACCCTCTTCTTCTCGGAGTCGCGGACGGCCGGCAGGCGGATTTTGCCCGATAGCCGCCTCCTTTCCAGAAACAGCGCCGCCAGGAGGGCGGTGGCGACGAAGGCGATCGCGCCGGCCTTTCCGAATAGGAGGATCGCCGCCGGGACCGAGAGGCCAGAGAGGTGAATCCCCTTCCTCTTCACCTCCGCCGACAGCTGTCCAAACCGCCTCGACTCTGCCATTTCGCACCGCCTTTCATCTCTTTGAAACGGAGATCAGAAGGCCTTAGGCCTGGGATTGGGTCAGAGCTGGGATTGGGTCAAAGAGCCTCCTCAGACCCCGGCTCTGTTCCAGCTCAGCTCTGGAGGGGATGACCCGCCTCGGAGAACTTCATCTCCCCTGAGAGAAGGGCCTGGATCTTCTCGGCGACCTCCGACCTCGCGACCCTGATCTGGGACATGGAATCCCGGTCCCTGATGGTGACCGTACCCTCTTCCAGGGTCTCGTAGTCGACGGTGACCGAGTAGGGGGTACCCACCTCGTCGTTTCGCCGGTATCGACGGCCGATGGACCCCGAGGAGTCGTACTCGACCCGGAGGTCGAGGGAGCGTAGCTCCCGGGCGATCTCCTCGGCAGGCTCGATCAGCTCGGATCGATCCATCAGGGGGAGGACCGCCACCTGGATGGGGACCACCCTGTTCTTGAGGGCCAGGACCGCCCTCGTCTCCCCCTCCACCATCTCCTCGCGGTAGGAGTGCTCCAGGACCGAATAGAGGATCCGGTCTATCCCGAAGGAGGGCTCGATGACGTGGGGGATGACCTCCTCGCCCCGGATCTCCTCTTCCACCATCTCGAAGGAGACCAGGGCCGGGTCGATCTCCACCCGCTCCCCGTCGACGACCACCACTATGGGGTCATTCTTCAGCTCCTCCATGGGCAGAGCCTGCAGGGCGTCGGCGACGGCCTTCGCCCCCTTCCGGAAGAGGGGGCCCAGCTTCTTCATGTCCGGCTTGACCACCAGCTTCTCCTGCTTTATCGGCTCCTCGAAGGGGAGGTAGACGGTGAGGTTGGCCTGGCTCTGGGCCATGTGAGACCGGAGGTCGTAGTTGGTGCGATCGGCCACCCCCACGATCTCGATCCAGCCGAACCGGTCCAGGAGCGCCTCGGCGTCCCAGCAGTCGGCGGCGTAGTGAGCCATCTCGTCGGCCTTGTGCTGCCTGAACCTCAGCCGGTCGGGAGAGACCCCGGCCTCGACCAGGAACTGGTAGGTCCGAGCGACGTAGTAGCCGAGGGTCTGGTGGGCCATGATCCCCCGGGCCACCGCCTCGCCGACGGTCATCTCCTCGGTCTCCCCCCTCTCCTGGGCCTCCTGGGATCGCAGCGGCATGACGACGTCCGCCACCTCGCCGAACCGGGGATGGCTCTTATCCCTGGGGTTGATGAAGATCTCCGCCTCGGCCTGGGAGAACTCCCGGAGCCTGATCACCCCCTGGCGGGGCGAGATCTCGTTTCGGTAGGACTTTCCGATCTGGACGGCGCCGAAGGGGAGGCGGTCGCGGTAATGGCGGAGGAGCCGCTGGAAGTTGACGAACATCCCCTGGGCGGTCTCGGGCCGGAGGTAGCCGGGCTGCTTTCCTCCGGGGCCGATCCAGGTCTTGAACATGAGGTTGAACTCGTAGATCTCGGAGAGGTCGCCGCCGCACTCGGGACAGAAGACGTCGTTCTCCTTGATCACCCGGTAGATCTCCTCATTCGCGAGGGCGTCGGGGACCTCGACGATGTGCTTTATGAGGTGGTCTGCCCGATAGATCTCGCCGCACTCCCGGCACTCGGTGAGGGGATCGGAGAAGCCGGAGAGGTGGCCCGAGGCCTTGAATATCTCCTCCACCCCGATGGTGGGGCACTCTATCTCGCAGAACCCCTCCCGGATGACGAAGAAGCCCCTCCAAAGGTCTTCGATCCCTCTCTTGAGCGGGGCACCCAGGGGCCCGTAATCGTAGAAGCCCGCAGCTCCGCCATAGAGCTCGAAGGCGGGCCAGATGAAGCCCCGCCTCCTTGCAAGCTCGATCACCTTCTCGTACATGTCCATAAGCCAATCCTCGCCTCACCTAGACCGCAAGAGATCATTTAACCTTTGTCGTTTGGGCCCCGGGGATAATTTTGAAGTTTTGAAGGATGCGGATTCTGGAAGTCTGATTTCCGCGTATGAACCGGGCCAGCTGACGGATCAGGAGCCTACGATCCTTCGGCGGGTTGAAGCCGGGAAATCGATTCTCGTCCGATAGAGTTTTTAAGGTGATTAGCATATCAGGGGTCGGTGAGTGATCACTCATGAAAGAGATCGTAAAGTTTGGGTTAGTGATGGGCATTCTCTTCTGCGCCGCCGTAGGCGTTGCCATCGCACAAGAGGAGCCCTCTGAGGACTACAAGGAAGGGTATAAAGACGGCTTCTACACCGGCGCAATGCTTCTGGGACAGGCGATAAGCAATGCCGATTACCTCACAATGCTCTATAATGATTTGGGCGGAAATACTACAGACGTGGCTTTTAACGAAACCATGACATGGTCAGACTACTACAACCAGCAAGCCACCTTATTTAACCAGGAGACCATTCTGGGCTTGAATGAGTTCGTTTTGAACGTCTTCGGTGCTGATGACAACCGTACCGAACAGCTCCAACTGAGTGAGATTCCCCTCATATCCTGATTTGAGGTGAGATGACCAGGGGGCAGCAGTCAGCTCCCTTATATCTTCTTTTTGATCTCAACGGAACTTGCGAAGAAGGCCTTTCCTTTCTGATGCCCGGCTCCGTTTCGAAGCATTTCTTGTACTTTTTCTCCGGTCGCCATCTCCTGGTATTCCAGATCGAGGCTTTTAATGCTCTGAGGTCAAAGAGGGTTCTTTCATTGCCGGGAAGAACCTGGAACTAGGAAGAGCCTGCTTTTGAGCTCAAAATCGAGAATGATAATCCGGGGGACTGCAATGGCCCAGACTCTCGGATCTCAGATCCCTGGGACAAGGTCCTTGTATCCCGCAATCCGACCATTTGTGTTCTGATCGGAGGCCTGGTGACCTCAACCATCTGGGCAGGAAAGGCGATCATGAACCGGAATCGTGAATTTCCCGGCAATTGTTTTCCGGCGGAGCCCCGCGCCCTTCGCTCCTCGATCCCGTCGAAACCTATTTAGATCACCTCCCTACTTGTGGTGGCGATACTATGATCGGCGTCTTAGGGTTGGAGGACGGCACCAGGGTCGAAGGGGTGGGCTTCGGGGCGCCTGGCGTCGTCTCTGGCGAACTGGTTTTCGTGACGGTCATGTCCGGCTACGAGGAGGCCATGACCGATCCCTCTTACAAAGGACAGCTTCTGATGTTCACCTATCCCCTCATGGGTAACTACGGGGTCAGCGGAGACAACTTCCAGTCAGACACCATCGGGGCGACCGCCATGGTCTGCAAGGAGATCTGGGACAGGCCCCTCCATCACCGGTCCAAAAGGACCATTTCCAAGTTCCTGGAGGAGGAGGGGGTCCCCGGCATCTCCGGCCTGGACACCAGGATGCTCACCATCAAGATTCGGACCAAAGGGGCGATGAGAGCGGCCCTCGCCGTCGGCGAGAGGTCGGACGTGATCGACCAGGACGTCGCCCGTCTCGCCAGAGATCAGCCGGACATATCCAGCCTCGACCTGATCAGCGCCGTCTCCTGCAAACGCCCCTATCGGATCCCCGGTGACGGCCCCAAGGTGGTGATGATGGACCTGGGGATCAAGAAGAACATCCTCAATTCCATGGCCTGCCAGGGGTTCGACATTGTGGTGGTCCCATCGGATTCAAAGGTATCAGATATCGAGGAGTTCGACCCCGACGCCGTATTCATATCCAACGGTCCCGGCGACCCAGAGCAGGCGACTCGGGCCATCGAGGCGGTCAAACACTTCGCGGGAGAGAAGCCGGTCTTCGGGATCTGCCTGGGGCTCCAGGTCATCTGCCTCGCCCTGGGGGCCGAGACCTACAAGCTGAAGTTCGGCCACCACGGCGGAAACCAGCCGGTGAAGGACCTGGCCAGCGGGATCGTCTACATCACCTCCCAGAACCACAACTTCGCCCTCCGCCCAGAATCGGCGGAGGGTACCGGCCTCAAGATCACCCAGGTCAACGCCAACGACGGAACGGTGGAGGCGATCAAGAGCAACTACCTGGGGATGGAGGCGGTCCAGTACCATCCCGAGGCGAGGCCCGGCCCCCTCTGCACACGGGAGAGGTTCTTCTCCTCGGTGGCCAGGCAGATCGAAGCGAGGAGGAGGTGATCGAGGTGCCCAAAAGATCCGACCTCAAGAAGGTCCTCCTCATAGGGTCGGGACCGATCCAGATCGGCCAGGCCGCCGAGTTCGACTTCTCGGGTTCCCAGGCCTGCAAGTCCCTCCGGGAGGAGGGGGTCGAGGTGGTCCTGGTCAACTCCAACCCCGCCACCATCATGACCGACCCGGAGATGGCGGACAGGATCTACATCGAGCCCCTGGTCCCCGAGATCGTGGCCAAGATCATCGAGAAGGAGAGGCCCGACGGTATCATCGCAGGGATTGGGGGCCAGACCGGCCTGAACATAACCAGCGAGCTCGCCGAGATGGGAGTCCTGGATGAGTTCGGCGTGGAGGTCCTGGGCACCTCCGTCTCCGCCATCCAGGAGACCGAGGACCGGGACCTGTTCAAGAGCGCCATGATCCGGATCGGAGAGCCGGTCCCCCGGAGCCGGGCCGTGGACTCCATGGAGGAGGCGAAGGAGGTTCTCGAGGAGCTGGGCCTCCCCCTGATCATCAGGCCCGCCTACACCCTGGGCGGCTCCGGCGGCGGCTCCGCCGAGACGGAGGAGGACTTCTTCAGGATCGCAGAGATGGGGATGAAGAGGTCCCGCATCCACCAGGTCCTGATCGAGGAGAGCCTGGTGGGCTGGACGGAGCTGGAGTACGAGGTGATGAGGGACAAAAACGACACCTGCATCACCATCTGCAACATGGAGAACATGGACCCCATGGGGATTCACACCGGCGAGTCGATCGTGGTCACCCCCATCCAGACCCTCACCGACGAGGAGGTCCAGGTCCTCAGGTCCGCGGCCATAAACATCATCCGGGCCCTTCGAATCGAGGGTGGCTGCAACATCCAGTTCGCGGCCAAGGAAGGCGAGTACCGGGTGATCGAGGTGAACCCCAGGGTCTCCAGGTCCTCGGCCCTCGCCTCCAAGGCCACCGGCTACCCCATCGCCCGGGTCACGGCCAAGATCGCCATCGGGATGACCCTCGACGAGATCGCAAACGACGTCACCGGCGAGACCCCCGCCTCCTTCGAGCCGACGGTCGACTACGTGGTGATGAAGATACCCCGGTGGCCCTTCGACAAGTTCGTCCGGGCCGACAAGACCCTCACCACCGCCATGAAGTCGACCGGCGAGGTGATGTCCATCGGGAGGAACTACGAGGAGGCCCTGATGAAGGCGGTTCGGTCTCTTGAGATCGATGTGGACTTTGGCTACCAGGGGAAGTACACCCCCTGGACCGACGAGGAGGTGCGCCGCCTTTTGGTGACCCCCACTGACGAGAGGCTCTTTGCCATCTACCAGGCCCTCCGGCGGGGGTTCTCCGTGGAGGAGATATCGGATTTGACCAGAATCCACCCCTACTTCATCTGGAGGATCGAAAATATCGTCTTCATGGAGAAGGAGATCGCCGAGAGCTTCTCGATCCTGATCCTGAGGAAAGCGAAGAGGATGGGGTTCACCGACCAGAAGATAGGAGAGATCATCGGCAAGAAGAGGGAGGAGATCGCCGACCTGCGGCTCGCAAACGGTATCGTCCCCACCTTCAAGATGGTGGACACCTGCGCCGCCGAGTTCGCCGCCAGGACCCCTTACTACTACTCATCCTACGAGGACCAGTGCGAGCTAGCCCCCACCGATAAGAAGAAGGTCCTGATCATCGGGTCGGGGCCCATCAGGATCGGTCAGGGGATCGAGTTCGACTACTCCACCGTCCATGCGGTCCTCGCCCTCCGGGAGCAGGGGATCGAGGCCCACATCGTCAACAACAACCCCGAGACCGTCTCCACCGACTACGACACCTCCGACAAGCTCTTCTTCGAGCCATTGACCCTCGAAGACGTGATGAACATCATCGAGAAGGAGAGGTACTTTGGGGTCATGGTCCAGTTCGGGGGCCAGACCGCGATGAACCTGGCCATCCCTCTGGAGAAGGAGATCGCTCGGAGGGGCCTGGCCACCAAGATCCTGGGGACGAGCCCCGAGAAGATCGACATGGCCGAGGACCGAGAGAGGTTCAACCTGGCCCTGCGGGAGATGGGGATACCCCAGCCCGAGGCGGGCTACGCCACAAGTCCTGAGCAGGCGAAGGCCGAGGCGGGGAGGATCGGCTATCCAGTCCTGGTGAGGCCGAGCTACGTCCTCGGGGGCAGGGCCATGGAGATCGTCTACGACGAGAAGGAATTGGAGGTCTACATGAGGGAGGCGGTGAGGGTATCGCCGGAGCATCCCATCCTCATCGATGACTTCCTCCAGAACGCGGTCGAGATCGACGTCGACGCCGTCTGTGACGGCACGGACGTCCTCATCGGGGCGATCATGGAGCACATCGAGGAGGCGGGGATCCACTCCGGGGACAGCGCCTGCATCATCCCGCCCCAGACCATCCCCGCCGCCGTCCAGGACACCGTCCGGGAGTACGTGAGGAAGATCGCCCTCGCCCTGGAGGTGAAGGGGATCCTGAACATCCAGATGGCCTACAAGGACGGGATCGTCTACGTCCTGGAGGCGAACCCTCGATCCAGCAGGACCATCCCCTTCGTCTCCAAGACGGTGGGCCTCCCCCTGGCCAAGATTGCGGCCGGGGTGATGGCGGGAAAGACCCTCGCGGAGCTAGGTGCCACCCGGGAGCCGACGATACCTTACGTCTCGGTGAAGGAGGTCCTCCTCCCCTTCGACAAGCTCCCCGGCGCCGACACCCTCCTGGGACCGGAGATGAGGTCGACGGGGGAGGTGATGGGGATCGATTACGTCCCAGGCCTCGCCTTCTTCAAGGCGGAGCTATCCGCCGACAACCGCCTCCCTACGGAGGGGATCGTCTTCGTCTCGGTGAGGGACGAGGATAAGGGAGCGGTCGCCGAGGTGGCAAGGAAGCTCACAGAGTCCGACCTCAAGATCATCGCCACCGACGGGACGGCCGACTTCCTCACCGGGATGGGGATCGCCGTGGAGAAGGTCAAAAAGATCTACGTCGGAAGCCCCAACGTCCTCGACTACATCAAGCGGGGGGAGGTGAGCCTGATCATCAACACCCCCACCACCAAGCAGTCGGTGAAGGACGGCTTCCAGATCCGGAGGAGCGCCGTCGACTACCACGTCCCCTACATAACCACCGTCCAGGCGGCGCGGGCGGCGGCCCAGGCCATCGCCATCGCCAAGTCCGGCGAGATCACCATCAAGCCACTGAACGAGTACCACCGGGAAGTCCGGTGAAGCGGGGCCGGTGAGGCGGGGCGGAAGGTACGCCGGGATGGAGCGTGTTGGGTAGAAAAGCGGCGTGGTGTGGCGAGGCCGGTTGGGGCCGATATGGCCTTTCGCTCAGCCACATCGTCCCGCCCTCATCTCAGACCGAAGGGTTTATCTTCAAAAAGGTCGCTGGGAGCATCCGTCAGCTGTGGGCTCGTGGTCTAGCTGGTTATGACATCGCCTTGACATGGCGGGGATCATGCGTTCGAATCGCATCGAGCCCACCTAACTTTGCCCAGGTAGCTCAGTCCGGGAGAGCGTCAGACTGAAGATCTGAACGTCCCCGGTTCGAATCCGGGTCTGGGCACTAATTTACCTGTAAGCGGGATTTCTCGCTTACGATTCTTATTCTTTAGCTGTTCCTTCCTTCATAAAGATCAGCTTGTAGCCTTCTTCGAATAGGTGACTAAGGTTACGGTACCCTCTCTTTTCTACAAAATATGGTGCTTCAAAGATAACGATGAAGGCCAGACACGTCATGAGTCTCGTGGGCCTGAGAGATGAGGCCCGGAAGCTGCGAGACGAGGCGCCGAAGCTCCTGGATGTCCCGGGGATGGAAGCGGGGGCGAGGGGAGAAAGAGGTGGAGGCGGCCCGGCCGGAGGAGAAGGCGGGCGACCTGTGGAAGCGGCGCGGTTGGAGGCGTTGACGGTCCACCTCGGCAAGGTGGAGAAGATCACCGCGAAGGGGCCGAAGACCTATGAGTACTACTTCGCGTCCTGGAAGATGGGGGGCAGGGTCGTCAACAAGTACATCGGCTCACCTCGAAAGATGACCCGAGAGGAGGCTACGAGGAAGGCCAGGAAACTGAAGGCTGAGGCGCTGGGGCTTTGATCCCCCTCTCTTTACTTTAGTTTTGTGACTTTAGATAAATTAGAGTGAGAGTCACATAACTTAGATTGGTGATCCATCACTCCTCCGCTCAGCGCTGGCGTTTGGTTATGTGGGCTGGTAGCCAGGGTAATGAAGTCTTAAATATTACGAAAACTCAAAATGATAGTTTAACCGAGATGGGCCAGGATCATCGAAGCGGCGGCCAGCATTCGGATCGGCTAGATCGGAATTTCTGAAAGGCCTGGAGAAAAAGTATCCTGGGCTTTTCCAAAAGGTAAAAGAGGAGATGGAAGGATAACGATCTAATGAGGGATATCATAATATGCCAAACCCAGAGATAGAAAACGCAACAACAGTTTATAGTATGATAATTGATAATCACCGATTTCCTGCGGTTTATTTTTACATCGATCCAAAAAGATACGGGCATGTTATAGTGAAAGAAAACTCTTTGATTGCTTTGATAGATATAGCTTTCGAAAGCACGAAAATCAAAAAGAACTATCATTGTTTTGAAGTATGGGATTATTCACGAGGGTTTAGAACTATATGGCATTTGCGATTAATAAGAAAAGAAAAAGTTAAATATGAAGATAACGAGTGTACCGGTTATTTTTTCAGATATGATTATACCAATTTAGAACGACTTATTTGTAAAGCACTAACCCGAATCGAGGCTAATTTTTTAACGCAAGTTCCAATAGATAATTTTTTGGTAGATTTCCTTATAGAACCAAACATTATAATAGAGGCAGATGGTCCAATACATGAAAGTGACGAGCAACAAAAAAGGGATCGAAACAAAGATAGGATATTAAGATCGAAAGGATTTAGAATTGAAAGGATTAGTGATATCCGCTTATGGATTTCAATGGACACGGATATAGAAGAATTTTATAATATTTTAGATACGCGAATAAAAATCATTTTAGCTAAAAAAAATATAAAATCAGAGTCCCAGGAACGATTTCAAGAGTATATCAATAAAGAAGCTGAGTTACGAAGCTATGTGGACGATGAATTACAAATTTATACAGAAGAAGAAAATTCTGAAGATTAGAGCTAACAGGTGGCAATTCGAGGGAAGAGACTACAAATTATCCTTTATTCTGGCTCTCCTCGAAAGATGACCCAAGAGGAGGCCACAGCGAGGGCCCGGAAACTGAAGGCGGTGGCGCTAGGGTTGCGATGATTCTCCACTGCTATGACACTTCATCTTCGAGGAAACGGGGACGCCATGGAAACATTTTTCATGGGTCGGGACAATCTCCTCCTCCTGAGGGTGACTAATACGAGACTCAAAGCGTTTCTTTGCCTACTGGCGCTGGCGGCGCTGGCGATGCCCATCTGTGGCCAGGAGACTGCTGAGGAATGGCTAGAGAAAGGGCGAACACTCTTTAACGAGGGCAAGTACGATGAAGGAGTTCTAGCGATCGAAGAAGTTATCCGACTAGATCCAGATGGTGCTCTGGCTTGGACTGGTAAAGGTCTTGTTCTTTTGAGACAGAGAAACTACACTGAACCTATACGTTTTTTTGACGAGGCCATCAAGTTAGATCCTGGAATAGCCATGGCCTGGAATAACAAAGGCCTTGCTCTCTATGCTCAGGGCAATTACACCGAAGCTATCCAGGCTTTCGAAGAAACTATCAGGCTCGATCCTGAATATGCCGGCGCCTGGAATAACAAAGGCTTGGCCCTCTATGCTCAGGGCAATTACACCGAGGCTATCCAGGCGTTCGACGAAGCTATCAGGCTGGACTCCAATAATACTGGTGCCTGGGCTCTTAAAGGCTCTATTTTAGCGGAACAGGGCAATTACACCGAGGCGATTCAGGCTTATGACGAAGCTATCCGGCTCGATCCTGAGTTTGCCCTAGCCTGGAATGGCAAAGGCAACACTCTCGATGATCTAGGCAACTACACCGAGGCCATCCAGTGCTATGACGAGGCTATCAGACTATATGACGAGGCTATCAGACTAAATCCTGAAGATGCTGGTTTTTGGTATAACAAAGGCTGTGCTTTCAGGAATCAGGGCAAGTATGATGAAGCGATTCAGGCTTATGACGAAGCCATCAGGCTCGATCCTGAGTTTGCTCTAGCCTGGAATGGCAAAGGCAACGCTCTCCACAACCAGGGAAACTACTCCGGTGCTATCCAGTGCTACGACGAGGCGATCAGGCTCGATCCCGAGGATGCCGACGCCTGGAATTACAACGGCCTCGCTCTCAGGAATCAGGGCAAGTACGATGAAGCGATTCAGGCTTATGACGAAGCCGTCAGGCTCGATCCTGAGTATGCAGTGGCCTGGAATAACAAAGGGTGGGCTCTCTACAACCAGGGCAACTACACCGGTGCTATCCAGTGCTACGACGAGGCGATCAGGCTCGATCCCGAGGATGCATGGCCCTGGAATAATAAAGGCTTGGCTCTTTACAACCAGGGCAACTATACCGGTGCTATCCAGTGTTACGACGAGGCGATCAGGCTCTATCCAGAGGATGCATGGCCCTGGAAAGAAAAAGGTAATGCTCTGCTGAAGCTGAAACGTTACTCTGAAGCTGACTCTGCTTTTGCTGAAGCTGGGAGTGATACGGTGTGTGATGGCGTTCGTTATCAATATGAGGTCACGGATGACACCTGGATGGATGCCGGAATCGATGAGGAGGGAGAAGGATTCAGGGTATATACAATCCTTGATGCAGGCATGGTGACTCAGAACATATATGTGGAGGCGTTTGGGACAGTCACTGTTGATGTATACGAAGACTATCCGACCGGGAAAGTGATGACCAAGACGTTCCAAGTAACCGATGACGATTACTATTGTACAACGTATCCTACTGAGGGAAGAGTATTGGGGTACATATCACCCAGAATCAGCAACAGCGAGATCAAACTAGGAGGAGAACCTGAACGGTTTGATATAATCATAAACTTCGAAACCGAGAATGGGTACACCTTCACGGAGGACGACTACATCTACATTTGATGCGAGCGGCAAAGTTCACGGATCGCACGAAACATGTCCCAAAACTCTACCGTGTAGAGTATGTGGTGGAAAAGGCTGTCCAAATTGCAATTGGTCAGGTGCTGAAGGACACTTAACTGGTTAAAGGAGAGTAAAATAAGTCCCTACCGACCGCTTTGAGAAAGAAGGTGGGAGAGGGGGGAGGAGGTGGCCGATCTTTCAGCCATTTTGGCTCCAGCCCCGCATTCCCGGCTCTCTGGCGAGGTAGGAGGAGGGAAATGAAGGTGGGAGGGATAGCGAAATGGTGCGCATCACCAGAGAGCTTTCGGGGCGGGCTGAGAGCATCGATCCCGGCCGGGGCGGGGCTGAACGAACGCAGATGCCAGCCCTCCGGCTCGGCCTGCGGCGGCGGCCGCCTCTCGACCCGAAGTTTGAAGGAGGCCGGCTCGGGACCGGCCCCTCTTCGGACGAGCGGGCCTTCGTCATGGGAGACGGCACCATCGCCGTTGAGATGACGGCTGGGTGGACGGAGTCCCTCGAAATATTCGATATCTTTGATACATCCATGATGATCCGCCCTCAGAAGGCCTGCCCGGGCAGAACTGCCGCTGAGCACCCCCTGGCTTCGAGGCTTCTTCTGTCCTGCATGAGGTCCTCGATCGCGGCGGGGCTGAAAAGCCTCAGCCCTTCGATCTCGATCTTGAAGGGCCGAGCCGATCGGAAGAATGACCCCTCAGGTCCCAGGGCAAAGCCGCTTTTGACACAGACGGTTTCAGCTGCAGGGATGGACGAGCCGATCGTCGATTCTGGAATAGGCATGGCTTTCATCATCTCAAGTCACCTCAGTTTCGTCAGTTTCGCACGTTCGTCAATTTCGTAAGATCACCAGGCTCAAGATCGTGGACCTAGGCACTCTGCTTCGAGGACGGCTTGGCTGCGGATTTGGCAGCGCCATTCTCATGCAGCCCCTGAGGCTGAACGATAGTTAAAATTAGAGCCGAACCATCTCGAACGGAAGAGGTTCAAATGACGTTTATCCGCTCACGAACGTTCAGTTTAGAATCTAATCTGACTTTATGCGGCCATAATCTATAAAAACTCGTATGGGATTAATTTTCGTCGTTCAAGGCCTTTTGATACCTTATCGATCTTGAGAGCAACTCCGGCGTCGCGGGTCGAATCGAGGACTCATCCTCCCGCCGCGATGGGGGATCTTCGGCCTCGACCAGAGTTGGCGCCTTGGAGCCTTGAATCAGGACCATATTTCGGACTGCCCAATGCTGCTATCGAGGTGGATATGAGGTCAGAAGGGGTGGGCATGCCGTCGGGATCGCGGAGCAATCATGAAGCCAAACCACAGACAGAGCACCATCAGGCACCGCTCGGGGCGGCCCATCGCCGTCGACGCCAAGATAGCGCCGCTCCTCGCCGCCCTCTGGAACGAGGGGATAGATACGGCCAACTCCTGTGAGGAGGAGGAGCCCGGAGTCATCTGGATCGAGTTTGAAGCGTTCGAGGGGCTTAGGCGCTTCCTCGAGATGGTGGTCTCCAGGCTATCTCTTCGGAACGAAGGGCGCGAAGATATGTACGACAGGATGACAGGGCTTCGGCCCGACCGGAATTTCTGGCGCTATACCACGAACCTTTACGGCGATCGGCTCCAAGCTGGAGAAGAGTGGCGTGAGGTGTCAGATTCCGATCATGGTCGCTCGTCAGGGGCCAGAACTACCGTATCTCTCCGCTTCCCGGCAAGAGACTACCAGCTGGTCTATGAGCTATTCCAGGAGGCGCGAGAACGCCCGATCCTGGCTGTTTATGAGAAACAAGGGACTGATCGGAAAGAATGAGGAGGACGGCCAGCCAACTAAATCCGATCTCGGAGATGAATCTGCCGAAAGCAGTAGTTGCCGAAAGTATTAGTAATATAAAAAAAGACTATTATCGATGAATCATGATCCGGATAAAGCGCGCCTATGATCCGCCCGGACCCGAGGACGGAAGACGCTTCCTCGTCGATCGCCTCTGGCCCAGGGGGGTGAAGAAAGAAGCTCTGAAGGTCGACGGCTGGATCAAAGACGTCGCTCCATCCGATGAGCTGCGCCGATGGTACGGCCACGACCCATCCAGATGGGCGGAGTTCCAGAGGCGGTATGAGGAGGAGCTGGAGGGGAATAAAGAGGCCTGGGAGCCCCTGCTGAAAGAGGCTCGATCGGAAGAGGTGACCCTGATATACGCCGCCCGAGATGAAGAGCAGAACAACGCCGTCGTTCTGAGGAACTTCCTGCAAGGAGAGCTGGATTCCCAGTAGCCTCTCAGATGGAGGAGATCCATTGAGCCGATCATCTGCTCCGGGGAGCCGCGAAGCTCGCAGCTCCCCAGAATGGTCACATCAGATATCTCGCAGCCGTTGCCGGAGCTCTTCGAACCCCGATTGAGCCTCAGACGGAGGGCTCCGCCGTCACCACCGCCGAGTTCTCGATCACCCCGTCGTTCAAGGATACCATCGTCACCCCCTTGTTGGGCGTGCGGCTCCCGTTCTGATAGCTAATATCCCCTGTAACTCCAGCAAATTCGGTTGTGTTCTGGAGGGCCTCGATGATCGGCTGAGGATCGTCGGGGCCGGCCCGATCGATCGCCTCCACCAGGAGGCGGAGGGCATCGTATCCCAGGGCGGCGAAGGCGTTCTCGGGAGGATGGCCGTACTCCTCCCGGTAGGCTCTGACGAACTCTCCGCTCCGAGAGGAGTTCTCGTCCAGGAGGGCGTGGGCGCTGAAGACGATCCTTCCCGTCCCCTCCCTTTTCAGAAGAGGCGAATCGAGGCTGTCGCCCCCGAATACGGGGATCTCGATCCCGGCCTCCCGGACCTCCTCGACGATTCCAGCTGCCAGATCCGGCCCCGCTGCCAGGTAGATCATATCCGGCCTCTCGTCCTGGATGGACGGGCTCAGGCTCTCAGCGTCTGAGCCGTTGACGAAGGCCTCCACGACGATCTCACCGCCGAGGGCCTGGTACCGCTCTTTGAAGTAGCGGGCGAGGAGGCGGGCGTACTCCATATCACCCTCCACCAGGAGGGCGCAGGTCGACAAATTCATCTCAATGGCATACTCTGCCCCGGCGGCGGCCTGGGAATCGTCGCCGAAGCAGGCGAGAAAGAGCCCCCCGTACTCTTCTGCGAGCCCGGGGGAGGTGGCGCCGGAGGTGACGAAGGGAATCCCCGCTCCGGCTGCGACCGGCAGTGCCGCCAGGACCATGTCCGTGTCCGAGAGGCCCATCATCGCCGAGACGTTCTCTCCGACGAGGTCTTCGGCGCACCCGCTAACTACGGCGGGATCACTCTTCCCGTCGCACAAGACCAGCTCGATCTCCCGGCCCTCGATTCCCCCCAGGGCGTTGATCTCCTTGACTGCAAGCCTCGCCCCGTTGGCGGAAGGCAGATCCAGGGGCGACTGTGACCCCTCCAGGTTGTATATCGCCCCGATTTTCACGATCTCGCTACCGGTCCCCGCCTGACCGGTCGGGTCCTCCTGACTGTTCGGGTCCTGATCCATCTCCGCCATTGTCATCGTCATTGACATCGCCATCGCCGCCGGACCGATGACGGCCATCACCAGCAGCGCCGCGGCTGCAAATACGGATGCCATTCTGCCCTTATCCAGACTCAACATAGGTCTCTCCTGTCCTTGGTTGCATAAAGATAGGCCCGCTCGTATAATAGCATCGCCGATATCGGCGCGGAGTGGCTAGGGTCTCGCGGCTCATCTCATCCAACGGGAAGTGAGAAGAACGAGACGAAACGCTTGGATTGAAAATTGAAAAAAAAAGTTGGTAGCATAAAGCCCTTCTGGCGTTTATGCTACCTGACCGGCCCTGCCTTCACATGTGGCAGCAGCCGAAAGCCCACCTGCACCACTTGGTGCAGCCACAGTTGCAGCAGGCCGAGTGCTTGGAGAAGCTGGGGCCGCAGTTGGTGGCAACGCAACCTATGTAGCCGACGATGGAAGTTGCGTTCTGGCCGCAGGTGGCGACCCCCACTTGGCACTCCTGCCCGATCTGGGGCAGCTGGCCCAATATGCAGGTCCACCAGCTCTTGGCCAAAACAACCTCCAGCCCCTCTTCAGACTCTGCTATGTAGCGCTCTTCGATCTGCGAGACGTTCTCCTTGGGAGCTTCGAGGATGAAAGTGTACTCGGTCGCGTAAGTCCCATCGGCGGACTTTATCGACATCCGGCCCACGGCGGTGGTGTTGTTCGACGCGGGGTTTGAGTACTCCTGGAGGAATAGCTGGTAGGTCTCCTCCTCTTCTTCCCCGTCCGCCGAGGCGTTGTACGTCTGCTTAATTCCAAATAGGTTATCTTTGATTGTCTCGCTCGCGGGCGAGAAGCCCTGCTCGGTCAGATACTGATCGGCCTTCTGGACGCGAGGGTCCGAGAGGCGGAGCTCGTCCATCGCCAGGCTGACGTAAGATTCTCCAAGGATCTCCACTTCGGATTCGACGGTGACGGTCACGTTATCTTCGGGCTGTGCAAAACACAATGGCAGGGCCATAAAAATCAGGCCGAGCAGCATAGCCATGCAAACTGATATCTTAACTCTCATAATTACCCCCCTCAATTCAGAACGGCGCTGATCTTCGCCGTCTTTGTCACAACCTGAATTTTAGAGACTTGAAATATATGACCTTTGCGGCAGCAGAATGGTGATGCAATTCGGCATACGATATCTAACACCTTTTCAAAAAAATAACAAATTTCTGAACCCTCGAATCTAAGTGATATCGGAGAGGTGGGAGTGAATATAAAGGGGGTTGGCGCCGAAAAGTTTTTCGTTATTGTTCACAGTTTTATCTTAAAGAGGGCGAGGAGATGAGGCTGAAACGGGTTCTATGCGTGGTGTCGCTGGCTATGCTGGTGATGCCGGTATGTGGTCAAGAGACTGCACTTGCCTGGAACGAATTAGGGAATTTCCTATATGATCAGGGCATGTACTCCGAAGCATTCCAGGCCTATAGAAAAGCCGTCGACCTGGATCCTTCGCTCTTATCGGTCTATTACCTCAAAGCCCGTGAACAGGGTATGGTCCTTATGGAAAGTGGCAGCATGTATCCAAATCTCAGACCTTTGGACGTGGTCACGATCGAGGATATATCGACTTCCAAGGTGATTACATGGGAGGATGGCGAAAATATCGGTTATAGCAGTTTCAATAAATCGGGAGATGTCATATGTTACCGACCATACGGAAAAGAACAACTATCAGTGACCGATGTTGTGGACCATCTTGTAGCTGATGTTCCATATCCTCCCGACAAGGCCACCCCCGTCATCCATCGGGCGATGCGGTGGGTCGAAGAGGGCGAGCCGATGTGGGAAGGGGGACCTGCCGCCCCCTTCGCAGGCTACATCACAAAAGGAGACAACAACTCCGAGATCGACCAGAACGCGGGACAGCTTCTGGGCGTCGTCAAGGAGGAGTACTTCAACGAGCAGATGGCCAAGGGGATGATCGAGGAGGTGGGGAACGGTACGTACCTCGACCATGAGACCGGGTACGTCTTCATCAGTCGGGGGAACGAGACCTACGTCATCTTCGGGATCAATTACTTGATGCCTGTTCGGGATGGCTGGATTATAGGGGTAGTGAGAAATGTTTTATAATTATAAAATACTCTGATGCCACCAAGGCTTCCGATGAAGTCATCAAACTCGATCCTTAGAATGCAATGTCCTGGAACCAATGAGACGTTATTGCGAATAAACTTCGAATTAGAAGAAGGAGGACTGAACGTCAAGATCGCCCAACTGTCAATCGTTCTATCCTCTCCGCCGCTCATCTTGCACCATTCCTGCAAAAAGTTTTTAATCGGTCCAGTCCACATATATTCGAGGTTGAATTATGAGCGAAGTTGAAGCACTATTGAAGGCCACCATCACCGAGATGGAGAGGATCCTGACCAGCAAGACCGTGATCGGAGAGCCGATCACCTCCGGCGGAAAGACCGTGGTGCCCCTGCTCAGCGTCGGCGCCGGCTTCGGGGCCGGGGCTGGCGCCGGGAAGGAAGACGAGGGGACCAGCGGCGGCGCCGGTGGCGGCTTCGGCATCAAGCCCGTGGCCGTGATCATCATCGAGGAGGATGAGGTCCGGGTGGAGCCGGTCCAGAAGAAGGCGGGCTCCATCATCGAACAGGTGGTGGAGAAGGTCCCCTCGCTCATCAAGAGAGAGATCGACGAGCGGGAGGAGAAGAAGCACCGGGGCTCCGAGGAGAAGGCCGGGGAGAAGGAGGGCGAAGAGAAGGGGAAAGGGAAAGAGAAGGGCAAAGAGATCAAAGTCGAGTAATCGAGTAGAGCCGACTAGGGTGAAGGCCCCAACATGACCCACCCCGCGATCCTGGGCCCGGCGGTTCTGATCCTCCAGCTCCTGCTCCTCCTCTTCGTTCTGCTGGCCCTTCTCCTCCTGGCCCCCATCGACCTGGAGGGGAGGGTCTCTTGGGGCGAGGGCGCCCCCCAAGCCAGGATGAGGATAGGCTGGCTCTTCGGCCGCCTGCATAAAGACGTCATCAGCCGCGCCGAGCGGGAGCCTTCGGCGAGGGGAGAAGAGGAAGCCGCCCCGGGGAAAGAGGCGGGAAGAGAAGAGGGAAAAGAGGAGGAAAGAGAGGAGGAGAAAAGGAAGGGCGAAAAAGACTGGGAAGGTGGAAAAGAAGAGGAGGAAGATAAAGGGGCGGAAGGTGGCTCGGGCTTGGGCTCGTCCCGAATCGCCCTCGATATCCTCCGGACCGAGGGGTTTCTCGGAAACCTGATTCATCTTCTGAGGGGCCTATTCGGAGTCATCCAGGTCCACTCCCTCCGAGTCGACCTGATCGTCGGCCTCTCCGACCCGGCGGATACGGGGGAGGCCGTCGGCCTCCTGTCGGCGGTCCTGACGCCCCTGGAGTCCCTCACCCCCCTGAGGGCGAGGATCACCCCATCCTTCGCCGAGGAGAGGCTTGAGGGGTCCGCCGAGGGAAGGCTGAGGATCGTGCCCATCAAAATCTTCCCACCCATCATCCGGTTCGTCCTCTCGCCACCGACCTGGCGGGCCGGCTGGCGGGCGATCAGGGCGAAGCGGGGGAAGAGGTGAAGTAGATTGAGCTCAATTGGGCCCAGAAGAGGGCTCAAGGATGAAGGCATTGATCTATGGAGGCGGCGCCGTCGGGCTGGGGGTTGCAAGCTGCCTGATTTTGTCCGGCGCCGAGGTCGAGATAATCGCGCGAGAGGGGACGGTCTCTGCTCTGAGACGAGACGGCCTTGAGAGGATCGGGATCTTCGGCTCGGTCCTGCTCGGCCCAAGCGAGTTCGGGGCCCACTCCTCCCTCGACGACCTCCTCCGGGAGGGGAAGGGAGTCGGCTCCGGCTCCGGCAGCGTCGACGGGCTCGAATACGAATATGACCACGATTACGGCTACGACTACGTCCTCGTCTGCACCAAGTCCCACGGCTCAGAGAAATCCGCCTCGGACCTAGCCCAACACCCCGAGATCCTCGGCGAGGGCGGCAAGATCGTCCTCTTCCAGAATGGCTGGGGGAACGCTGAGATCTTCGCCGGGCATTTTCCGAAAGATCAGATCTACAGCGCGAGGGTGATCACCGGGTTTGCGAGACCCGAAAAAAATGTGGTCGAGGTCACCGTCCACGCCGACTCGATCCATATCGGAAGCCTCTTCGGCTCCGACCTCGCGCCGATGGCACCTCTGGCGGAGGCGATCACCAGAGGCGGAATCCCCGCCGAGGTCTTCCCGGAGGTGGGAAAAGACCTCTGGGCGAAGATGCTCTACAACTGCGCGCTCAACCCCCTGGGCGCCATCTTCGGCGTCCCCTACGGCGTCCTGGGCGAGAATCCCTCCTCAAGGAAGATCATGGAGGCGGTGATCGAGGAGATCTTCTCGGTGATGGAGGCGACCGGTCACAGGACCCACTGGCCCACCGCCGAGGAGTACATCGCCGTCTTCTACGAGAAGCTCCTCCCCCCGACGGTGAGGCACGAGTCCTCGACCCTTCAGGACATCCGGGCGAAAAAGGCGACGGAGATCGAGGCCCTCACCGGTGCCGTCGTCCGGCTGGGACAGGAGGCGGGAGTACCGACGCCTGTCAACTGGACGCTGTACAAGATGGTGCGTTTCATGGAGGGGAGGAACCTGTCGCAGGGGGAAGGCGGTGAGAGCTGATGAAACATGCGGAGCTTATCGGCGTTCATAAATTACTTTGGAATAATACTATTCTTTATCGCCATCGTGGTTCATGATTGCCCTTTTTAGTTGATGAAGGGTTTTCCTAGTGTAGATCATCTCGATTTCACCGTGCTTATGATGCTCAACGATCTTTTTCAGATCACTTATGCGTCTGTACCACCCTATTCCATCAGTCACAAAGAAGAAGCGAGCTTCAGGATCTTTGACCTCAAGAATCTTCAGGATATCTCCCAAAACGTCAGTAAGCTTGCTGCCCGTAGCTTCGTATGCTTTTGCTTCGATGATGATTTTAGGCATTTCACGGGAGGGAATCATGAAGTCGGCCTTTGCAACCTTACCATAACGATTTACGAAGTTTGTCCTAGCCTCGTAGGGCATACCGCTATCGTTATTTACTTCTTTAAGGACTGTTTCAACGGCATCCTCCAAAGCAGACCCCCTATGTTGGCCGCGAATCGCCGATCCTCGCATCTGCTTGTATCTTTCGAGAAGAACGTCCTCTAACTTCCATCCTCTGCCGATGTGATACTCGATCGCTTCAATCAAGGCTGATTCTATCAGGATCTCTGCAATCGTTTCAGATTGATTCCGACATTTATGTCTAATAGTTCTGAAATCACCCTTGATTCCATTAGCTCTAAAAATATTAAGCAGAATATCTTGTGAAATGTCGAGGAATAGCCGAAAAACATCTAAAGCGTAGTCTTCCTCAACTAGCAAGCCCTCAATCATTTTTTGGTTTATTGCGGACCGTTCCAGCTGGTCGATCACCCTCGGAGTTGTTTCAAGGACCCTTTCAGCGGTTTCATCCATCCACTCCACGTTGATCGGTTCAATCTGTTCTAGAAGCTCCTCCAAAGTTATCTGCGTCATTATGTTGCTACTCCATGGATTCTCGAACGCGGTATTCAGCATGGGAAATGTCGATTTTAACTTTCCTGTCGACCAGTCTGAGCTGGTTCAATCCCAAGCGCTGATGGATGACCGGAATCAGATCTTCATTGATCTCGTATCCTATGCTATTTCTCCCTAAATTGATGGCTGCCAACGTCGTGGTTCCGGAACCGGCAAAGGGATCCAGAACCGTATCCCCAACAAAAGAATACATGCGAATGAGTCGGAGGGGTATCTCTTCTGGAAATACTGCCTCATGTCCTTTGAACCATTCGGTCTCGGTCTCAACCCGCCAGATCCTCTGGACGTATTGTCTCCACGTCTCCTTGTCCAATTTGCTTATTTTTTTCATAGCGGGGTCCAACTTCCGCTTTCCTGGCTTCTTCAAAATGAATATATATTCAAAATATACATTGTTGTAGATCGACGCAGGATAGGGATAGGAACCCAGAAGTGGCCCCCCGAAGTTTCGATTAAATCCTTTATCCCAGATGAAGGTGTCAAAAAGACGGAAACCCAGATCGTGTGACAACATCAAAAGATCTCCGGATATGGGAACCCGGTACAGTCCGTTCTCATCATCATAAAAATACTTGCTCCGTATATCAGCAACATTGAGACAGAAACGCCCATCCGGGACAAGTACGCGCCAAACCTCCTTGAAGACGTCTTGGATCATATCTCTGTAAGACCCATAATCAAAAGGCTGCCCCTTTTTCATGAGTGTGGTTACATAAGGTGGACTTGTGACGACACAATGGACCGATTCATCCGGCACCTCTTTCATGTGCCGAGAATTTCCTATATAAATATTATGATAAGTTGGAATATCGTAATCCGATGAATCGCCCTCTGATATTTCCGTCACCATCCCCGCCCAATCGCATTCTTCTTCACTTTTGACTTTCACTCGCTTCACTCCAATTAAGGTCAATTTGATCGAGCATATATGAAACCACCGCAAGACATTTAAAAGATATTTAATACCGAGTTCGGATCAAAGCGTATCCTCGTAGGGCCAAGTCACGCGAATATCAGCCGCCTCGCCCGCATCGTCGATAGGTCGAGGTAGGGGACGATCGCCGGGGTGGGCTGGATGTTCATCTTCTTCTGGAAGTCGGTCTGGCCCTGCCAGGTGCCGCTGTTTATCGCCGTAACCCCCTTGTAGCGAGCCATCCCCACGGTGTGGACGTGGCCGGAATGGAGGACCGCGGGCGGCCTCTTTATGACCAGGAGGTCCTCCACCTCCGGAGCTATGGAGACCCGGTTGCCGTAGATGGGGGAGAGGTGCCTCCTCTTCAGCATCTCCACCATCGCCTTCTCCGGCTCGCCGTAAGAGAGCCCCGGGATCTTCAGGACCAGGTCGTCGATGGACCGGCCGTGGTAGACGAGCCAGTCGACCCCGCCGAGCCTGAAGGTGGCCGGGTTTCCGACGAAGGTGACGTTCTTCTTAAATAGATTCCGGAGGGAATCGGGGAGGGCGGGCTGCGGCTCCGCCTGCCGCACCACGTCGTGGTTTCCTGGTGAGATGACGATCTTTATCCGGTCGGGGATCTCGCTCACCAGCTCCGCCGCCCGCTCGTACTGCTCCCAGATGTCCTTTATGGCCAGGTCCGCCTCCTGGCCGGGGTAGATCCCGATCCCGTCCACCAGGTCCCCGGCGATGACCGCGTACCTCACCTTCGATGAGATCCCCAGGGGGTCGTCCGTCTCCCCGCGAACCCACTCGATGAACCGCTCCCAGGCATCCTCCACGAAGTAGGTGCTCCCCACGTGGACGTCGGAGAGGAGGAGGGCTCCGCCCTCGCCGGTCGCGATCAGAGAGCGGGCCTGAAGGTCCGGCCGGACCAGGGTCTTTCCGAAGAACCTCCCCTTCCCGTCGGTGGTCCCGGTGACCCCGACCACCTCGTCGGGGACGAGGGTCTCCACCTCCTCCGATCCCGGAGCGCCCTTGGAGAAGATCACCGTCACCATCCCCGAAGGGTCCTCCAGCTCCACCACCCGGTTCCCCTTGGCGCTGGTCCTCACCTCCATCACCATCCCGATGATGGAGATCTCCCTTCCCGCCACGTCCCTTCTCAGGCTCTCGATGGGCCTTGCGTTCAGCCTCCCCGAGAGGATCTCCCGGATCCGGGAGTACCGGTCCCGGAAGTATCTGATGAAGTCCTGATACTCCCCGATGCAGGTGGACCTGCCGGTGATGTCGCTCAATCCCTCCAGACAGAAAGGCTCCGAATCGACCTCTGGGGGGATCGGAAGGCCGACGCCGACTGGAGAAGAGGATCCCGAGGAGGGGAGACCGCGGGCTGACAGCTCGGAGCCCGGGCCGAACTTCGCAGCCCATGCGGGGATGAGCCGGCCGTCCAGCTCCGGATCGCCGAGACGAACAAGACCAGGAGCTCTCGGGCCGGTTTGGGGCCGAAAGATCCCCAATCCTCCGGCCGGATCGCCGATCGAGATCTCGAGGCCCACCCGTTCGGACGCTCCGGTCTTGGGCGGGGAGTATTCTCCCGGCGATGGAGAAGGCATCGTTGGAGCTGAGGAGGGAGGCTCGGCAAATCCAAGCGGCGAAGGAGGCTTCAAGCTTGCTCGCTTTGGAGGTGACCGAACCCCTCCTCCATCGCCCCCGACGAGCTCCAGCCACCTCTCGCAGCGCCTGACCTCCGAGGCGCCCACCACCAGGGTGGAGCGCTCAAGCCCCCGGATCACCCCTTCAACCAGCTCGTCGCGGGGCTCCGGAGAGGAGGCGATCAGCTCCAGGGCCTCGGGATCGATCATGTACCCCTCCTCGGCGAACCGCTGAACGATCTCCTGCATCGATAGCCATTATGTCCAGAGGCTTAGATAAAGGGCGCAGGTCCAGGGCGCGGGTCTTGACCAGCGGGACGAGACGGAAAACGATTATATCGTAAGGTGCTGATATGCCAGCCCGATGAAACTTGTAGAGTGGCTCAGGGGCGAGGGGCAGGTCCAGGGCTTCCTTCGGGATCTGATATTCGTCGCCGTGGTGGTGGGCGGGATCTCCATATTATCTCAGGTTACCCTGGGGGTCTGGACCCCCATGGTCGCGGTGGAGTCGGGGAGCATGTACCCCAACATGAAGGTGGGCGACATTATCGTGATCCAGGGCGCCTCAAGAGCCGACGTCATCACCTGGGAGGAGGGAACGGCTGAGAACTACACCACCTTCAAAAACCCCGGAAACGTCATCCTCTACAGGCCCTACGGCAAGGATAAGCTGACCCTCACCGACCAGGCCGCTCACGTCCTCCTCCGGAGACCCTATCCCCCCGACAAGGCCACTCCGGTCATCCACCGGGCCATGCGCTGGGTCGACGAGGGAGAGCCGATGTGGGAGGGGGGACCTGCCGCCCCCTTCGCCGGCTACATCACCAAGGGCGACAACAACTCCGAGATCGACCAGAACGCAGGCCAGCTTCTGGGCGTGGTCAAGGAGGATTACTTCAACGAACAGATGTCCGATGGGATGATCGAGGAGGTGGGGAAAGGAACCTATCTAGATCATGAGACCGGGTACGTCTTCATCGATCGGGGGGGCGAAACCTACGTCATCTTTGGGATCAATTACCTGATGCCGGTCCACGAAGACTGGGTGATAGGGGTCGCAAAATTCAGGATCCCCGTGGTCGGATACGTGAGACTACTTCCGAACATAATCGGAAACGAGATAAGAGATCTTCTGAGCTGATTCGGGAGGGACCACGCCGGAGAGGTCAAAGGGCAGATCGAGGATCTCTATCCCGCCTCTTGGCCACCACCGCCCAGTGGTCCTGGTGGTATGGACGAAGGTCGGTGACGGAGATCACATCGACCCCCTCCAGCCGCTCCATCTCCGACCTTGCCACCTCTCTTGGATCCCCGGTCACGTCGATGCTCCTGGCCTTGATCATCAAGACCAGAGTTCCGCCGGGCTTCAGATAACGGGCCACGTTTCTATTTGCGATCTCGGCCTGGTTTCTCTGGGCCACGTCCTGATATACCAGGTCCGCGGGCTCCATAAATGGGGCGTACCTCTCGGGGTGGGAGGCGTCTTCCAGAATTGGTATGATGTTCTCGCGAGCCTGGCAGAGCCCCAGAAGGTCTCGCATCGCCCGGGGCGAGAACTCCACGGCGTAGACCAGACCGCGGGGCAGAAGGTCGCTGACGTGGCTTGCGGTGGTCCCGGTGGCCGCACCGAGGTAGAGGACCCGAGAGTTGGGGGAGAGGTTCAGCTCGTCCGCGAGGTCGCCGAGACCGCCTGCCTGGTGGCGCTTGAAGATGAGGGCGGCGAGCTTGCTTCGGTGAGGGTCCCAAATCCTGAGCCCCTCGATGATCCTCTCCCCGTAAACAGGAACGGGAACTTTGGGACGGGTCGCTATCCTCATCTCGCCGAAGAGGTCGAGGATGTGGATTCCGGAGAGGCGATCCGAAACTAGCAGGCTCAAAGCCGCCCCATCTTCGACCTTCGGCCCGTCTGCCTCGCGAATTTTGCGATCTTCATTCATCGATGTTCATCGAACGGCGGTGGTTTCAGAGTTCGGTGCCGAGAGATGTGGTGGTGAGCTTGACGTGCTTTACGCCCTTCAGGGCCATCATCTTCTCTGCGGCCCGTCGGACCTCCTGCCCCTCGCCCCTGAGGGTCACGATCTCCAGGCAGTTCTCGTGGTCCAGGTGGACGTGAAGGGTGGACTGGATTATGTCCACGAACTCGTGCTGGATGTTGGTGAGGGAGTCCACGAGACCCCGCTGGTGGTGAGAGTAGACCATGGTGATCACACCGACCCTCTCCCCCTTGACGTCGCTCATCCACTCGTAGTGGACTATGTAATTTCTGATGGCGTCTCTGATCCCCTCTGACCGGGAGGAGTAGCCCCTCTGCTCGATGATCCCGTCGAACCTGGTCAGGAGCGATTCCGGAAGCGAGACCCCTATTCTCATCAGTTCCTGTTCCATAAATACCACCTATTACGGGGATTATAGTCATATATAGTAATAAATCTATTGGCGTCGATTCTGAATAAATAGGACAAAGTTGGAGATCGGGAGAGAGACGGATTTGGTTTGAAGGCCATCCGAAATAGAGGAATGGGCAGAAAGAAGGAGACCGGGTGAGGGAGAGAGAGGAGAGGGTGGAGAAGAGGATGGTGGAAAGAGAACAGGGGAGGGAGAAGGGGTAGATGATGGGAGAAGAAAGGCTATGGGCCTGGGAGAGGGGCATAAAGCTTTAGAGCGATTCCAGAAAGAGCCTTCTCAATGCCAGATATTGCGATCATCGGCGAGAAGACCTTCCTCTTCGAGAAGCTCCTGGAGGAGGCCGGAAAGGAGCACACCTTCGTCAAGCCCGAGGTCCTGGGGAGCCCCTTCCTCCCCCGGTTCAGGATGGTGGTGATCCCCACGGGCTTTGCCAACCCCCAGTACTCCAGAACCCTTCCCGCCCTCAGGGCCGCAAAGTCCAAAATTGCGGAGTTCCTGGAGAGGGGCGGGATCGTCACCGTCTTCGGCCCCCTGGTCCCCGAGCACGAGTACGACTGGCTCCCCCTCCCCCTCAGGTACGTCGGAGAGTACGGAAGTACGGATCTCGTCCCGGCCTCCGACCACCCCTGCTCCTGCCTCTTCGGCGGCAAGGCCGCCGACTGCGACGGCTACCTCGTCCCCGGAGAGGGCTTTAAGACCATCCTGAAGGACGCCAAAGGTAGGCCTGTCCTCGTCGTAGGGAAGTACGGCCGCGGGAAGATCGTCGCCACCACCATCCACGAGTTCCCGTCCGCGGAGTACCTCTGCTGGGCCGCCGGCGAGGGAGAGCCCGCCAAGATCTGAAGAGAGATGGGAGAGATGTCGGAGGAAGAGCACACTGAAGGCAACGAAGGAAGGGAACGGGGAGAAGGCAACGAAGAAAAGGAAAGTGGGGAAAGCCACGAAGGAAGAGAAAGGGGAGAAGGCAAAGAAGAAGAGGAAAGGTGGGAAGAGGACGAGCTCGATGAAGCCTCCGTCGACGAGATCTTCCGGGAGATGGAGGCCCTCGGGGCGCGAAAGAGAAGCAGGCGGCGCGAGGAGATCGAGGCCGCCCTGAAGGCGGCGATGAATCGGCCCGACGCCGGAGAGGGCGCCCTCATCCTCCTCAACCTCGACGACGGCGAGTGTCTATCCTTCGACGGCTACCCCGAGGCTCTGGAGCACATGGGAAAGCATAAGGGCAGGTGGTACCTGGCGCCGAGGGGGATCGACCGGGAGGCGATCAGGAGATGATCCCTCTGGCGAGTGGAAGACCTCTGATCTTTGTGGGGCATTGTAGAACCATGAGATGAGGATAATAATATGAGAAAGTTTCATCTGATCGCAAGAGCCGTGATATTAAACGATGATAACGTTTTATTAGCCCGCCAGAAGGGAATGAGCAACACATTTCTTCCAGGAGGTCATATAAATATCGGCGAAAGTGCCGCCGCAGCTCTGAAACGAGAGATAGACGAGGAACTCGGCCTGGAGTTAGACGTAGAGGGATACCTGGGAGCTGTGGAGGCGGGCTGGGAAGATGGCGGCGCAGAACATTTTGAGATAAACCACATCTTTAAGGCCGGCATAAAGGGGACAAGTTCTGGTTCACCCCCGGAATCCCAGGAAGATCATTTAGAGTTTTTGTGGTCATCGATAGATGATTTATATGCGAATAATCTTCTTCCCCACCCGCTTAAGAAACTGATCGCGAATTATGCGGCAGGGGATGGGTCGATCTGGTGGGAAAGCACGCTCGTCGATCGATAATAACGCATCAAAAAATATGCTGGCTAGCGATCGACGTCCTTCAGACGCCGACGAAGGCCAACTTGTTTCCGAGGGCCGTGGGCGTTCCCAGGGCGATCCCGTTCCAGGCGTAGTAGAGGTTTACTTTTCCGTCATCTCCTGTAATTCATCGTCATCAAAGGCCCCACCAGGTCAGGCCAGTGAGTCGAGCCGAGTCGAGCCGGGGCTCAGCCGTCAGATCAAAGAGATTTTCTCCCATGGGCACAAAGAAACTGCCCATGAAATCCTTCGTCCTCTCCCCAGCAGCGGGAAAGCGGCTAATCGCCAAGGCACTCGCGACCCATCCCGCCATCGAGGAGGCCCTGAAATCCGGAACCCTGGTCATCGTCGCCGGGACCACCAACGGCTACGTCGCAGAAGAGATTTTGGCCAGAATCGGCCAGTCCGAAGGGTTCTCGCGAAAGAGGTTCTTCCGGGGGATCACCCCTCCGGCGTGGATCCCCACCAACGAGGCCGGGATGCTCCCGGACATGTCCGACTTCCCCGGTGACGTGGTCATCCGAAAGGGGGTCTGGCAGCGGGGGAAGACGATCCTCAACGTCGTCGACGAGCTGGAGGAGGGGGACGTCATCCTGAAGGGCGCGAACGCCCTCGATCCCTGGTCCGATCGGGCCGCCGTCCTCATCGGCCACCCCAAGGCCGGGACCATCGGCCTCGCCCTCCAGGCGGTGGTGGGCCGCCGGGTCCGGCTGATCCTCCCCGTCGGCCTGGAGAAACGGGTCTTCGGCGACCTCGACGATCTCGCAAACAAGCTGAACGCCCCCGGCGCCGAGGGTCCGCGCCTCCTCCCCGTCCCCGGCGAAGTGTTCACCGAGATCGAGGCGATCGCCCACCTGACGGGAGCGCGGGCGGAGCTGGTGGCCGCGGGCGGCGTCTGCGGCGCCGAGGGGTCGATCTGGCTCGCCGTCGACGGGAGCGAGGAGGAGATGGAGAGGGCGGAGGAGCTGCTTAGGTCCGTGGCGGAGGAGCCGGGGTTTGAGCTGTGAGCGCCAAATGAGATCAATTTGATCAAGAGCATAGAAAGTTCTCAATGTCAATTTTCTGGGTGGACAGACAAATGATCATAATTCGAGAAGAAAGACCCGAGGACGTCGAGGCGATCAGGCGGATCAACCTGGAGGCCTTCGGCCAGCCGGCGGAGGCCGAGGTCGTCGACCAGATCCGGGAGGCGTGCGACGACCTCCTCTCCCTGGTGGCGGTCGAGGGAGGAGAGGTGGTGGGCCACATCCTCTTCAGCCCGGCGACGATCGGAGAAGAGGGAGCTGCCCTGGAGGTCTCGGGAATGGGCCTCGCGCCGATGGCGGTGCTGCCCAAAAACCAGGGGCAGGGGATCGGGTCGCTTCTGATCCACAACGGGATAAAGATGCTGAGGGAGAAGGGCTGTCCCTTCATCATCGTCCTCGGCTACCCCGAGTACTACCCCCGCTTCGGCTTTGAGAGGGCATCTCGGTACGGCATCCACAGCCAGTGGTCGGAGGTCCCCGACGAGGCCTTCATGATCCTGATCCTCAACAAGACGGCGATGGTCGGAGCCTCGGGGATCGCCCGCTACCGGCGAGAGTTCGACGAGGCGGTCTGAGTTTGGGGCAAGTTTGAGACAAGTTTGAGGCAGACGGCCTGAGGCCTGAAGGGGCCTGAAGATGATGATGAATACGAAGATGGCGGGACTATTCTTAAGGCCAATTTTTCAAAAAAGGTTTTAAAAAAAGGTTGGAAGATCCCCTCACCCACCGAGGTGGAACTCGATGTGGAAGGGGATGTAGAAGACCCAGATGAAGTAGATCACCATCAGGATCAGGCCCAGGGGGACGCCCAGCTTCGCCCACTCCTTGCTCGTTATCGAGAGCTTCTGAGCGGAGATGATGTTGGGGATGTTCCCGGGGATCAGCATGCCGCCGGATATGAGAAGACCCATCAGAACCGCCTGAATCTGTTGGGGCTCCATCAACGGGCTCATCTCTGCCGCCGTCAGGGTGGCGTTGTCCAGGATGGCTGAGATCATGTTCACCCAGTAGATGATCTGGGGAGAAATGCTCAGGATGTACTTGTCGATGATGATCTTCATGCCGCTTCCGAGAAGCAGCAGCGCCATGACGAAGAGGTAAACCTTCCCGGCCCTGATGACGACGTCCTTCAGCGTCTCCTCAGACTTGGAGGAGACCTTCTGCTTGATCGCCTCGGCCTTGCCGGTGAAGACCATCCCCAGGAGACCCATGGCGATGCAGCCGGGTATGATGTAGACGGCCAGCTGGTTGAAGAGGAAGAAGAAGCCGGCGTAGTAGGGCTCGCCCTGCAGCTTGGTGATGGCGATGGTGGAGAGGGGCTCGCCCACAGGGGTGAGAACGGCTCCAAGCCCGATGGAGAAACAGGCGATGATGGCGATGTTCACCCTCGTCTTTCTGTCCATCGGCATCGCGTTTATCAGCTCCACCAGGAGGAGCGAGGCGATGATGGCGGTGATGATGCTGGACGAGAGGCCCAGGACAACTATCATCACGAAGACCAATATCTTGAGGGGAACTTTCTTCAAGAGGGCGTTGATGGCGCTCTGGACGTGCTCCCTTCCGTAGAAGAAGAGGAGACCTGCGACCAGCACCGCGGGGACGATCCCCTTAATTATCGGCTCCTCGATCGCCTCCGTGATCAGATGCATGTTCCAGCCCACATGGGGTATTTCCATACCCAGATGTTCATACACCTGCTCCAGATTGGCATGACTCTCAAAACCGGATATGGTGACTGCTAAAACGCCCATGGTGAAAAGGAACGCTTCCAGGTTATGTTCGATCTTCGGGACCAGGAACGGGCCCAGCAAGACCATGAGAACGATGGCAAACAGACCAAGATCAATCATCGTTGGTGGCAGCATTGGTTTTACCTCCCTAATCGGATATTAAGCCAATATCCCGTGACTGTTATTTCTCTCTCCCTTGGATTGATTGGGAAACTGAGACTGGATACTCTCACCATATTAAATGCTTTTGTCCTGCAACCGGCGTGCCGATCCGCAGGGAAAGGGCGCCGCTCGGGACAAAAGACACTTTGGCGAGAAGTCTCAAGACGCCTTTCCAGCCCTCAACACCAGAACCGGCCTTGTGCCGTTCTTGGATACCTCGTAGGCTACGCTGCCGACGATGAGCTGTTTCACCCATCCCTTGCCGTGAGAGCTCATGGCCACCAGGGAGAAGTCCCCCTCCTCCGCCGCCTCGATGATCGCCTCTGCCGGGCTTCCCACGGCGACCTGGACGGAGGCCTTGATTCCAGCCTTCTCGAACTCCGCCTTGGTGGCGTTCAGCTTCTCTGTCGCCTCCTTGGTCATGGCGTCTATGTGCTCCTGGCTCTCGCCGCTGGAGATGACGTGGAAGAGGACCGCCTCGTGGACTCCCTTCAGATTCTTAATGAAGTTGATCGCCTCGTCGGAGGGCTCCGAGAAGTCCGTGGGACAGAGGACCTTGGAGAATATCATGGCGCAGTGCTGCTCGAGATCCTCGCCGCCTTCAAGCATCTTGTAGCGCATGAGCAGAAGGTGCTTATCCCCGTAGCGGAGAGTGTTCTTGGCCACGTTTCCGAGGAATATGTTCTGGACGAATCCCTTGCCCCGGGCGCCCATCACCACCAGGTTGACCCCTTCCTCGTCGGAGACCGACTGGATCTTCCTGAATATATCCCCTTCCAGCATCGGCTCAGCCCTCGGGCTGACCGATAGCCCCTGAGCCTCCAGAAGCTTCGCCTGCTCTGCGACCTTCTTCTTCGCCTCTTCGAGCCTGGCTCCAGGGTCCCAAACCCTTGCCAGGGGGTCCGCGGGACCGATGACGTTGAGGAGGACGACCTTCTTCACTCCAGGCAATCCGCCGACGCACTCGAGGACTTTCTGCGAGTACTTAGAGAAGTCCGTGGGAACCAAAACCGTTTCGAACATGCTTGTTATACCTCCCTGTTCTTCTGGATCTGCCCTGCTTATATATCCAGATCGTTTTACGTGAACCTGCCAGGGCTGGTATCCAATCCGTCGTATTTCAATCTACCGACCCTAAAAAGAGATTTCGCCTTGGGATGACTTAAAACCGGGGAGATGACGGGAAGGATGTAGATGACGGGGAGGGAGGTGGGATGGGATGAGCGCGAGCTCCCCATCAGCAGAAGTGATTCATCGAAACTGATGAAGCCCCAGGATAAAGGCCCCAGGAGGACCGACTTTCGGGCCTCGTAGCCAAAGAAGCTCCGACCGAGGCTTAAGTTATATTTTTGGTGAGTAATGGCTCTATTTACAGCCTCCTCAAATCCGAGCCCAGGGGGGAGCCGAAGGCGAGGTCTTCCAGCTCCACCACCTTCTCCCAGGCTCCCCTGCATCCGCAGTCCAGGTCCTCAAAGGCCCCGGCATCCTGGGTTAGAGCGTGCTCTCGGATCGCCTCCGCGACGGCCTCGTCGCACCCGCTGCAGTTGTGAGGACCGCGCCTGGTCCCGGCGGCCACGGGATCGCAGATGATGGGAATGAAAGTGACCGTCTTCAAGACCTCGACCGCACTCCAGAGCCACGGGGGCCGATACTCCCCCAGAGTCCACATCCTCTCCAGGGGAGTGCCCCTCTGGATGTTGGTGAGGTTGAGGGAGAGGAGGTCGGAGAAGGGGGCGGCATCCCGACTGGACCGGATAGCGTCGGAGATCGCCACCCCCTCGGAGAGGAAGGGAGGCTTCAGGAGGAGGTAGGTCTTCACCGATCCGCCGACTTTGTGGACGATCCCTGCCGCCTCCCTGAACTCCTGGAAAGAAAATCCCTTCTGGATGGAGTGCTCCCTGACCAGGTCACTGGAGGTCTCAAGGCCGATCCCCACCTCCGTTCTGATCCTGGCGACCGACTCCTCCACCAGCTCCTCCGAGACGTACTCCGGCCTGGATTCGACCACCAGCTTCTCTACCCCCGCGGCCGCGAGCCCTTCCAGGATCGAGGTCCTGACTGGCTCCGGGACCTCGACGGGGTCGAAGAAGCTACCGCTGGTGTATATCTTGACCAGCCGATCCTTCGAGGAGAGGTCCTTTGTGGCGGTCCGGAACTGGACCATTAGATCCTCCTCGGTGGCCGGAGCGCCTTCGGAGGCGTAGCCGCACATGGTGCACCTCCGCCATCTGCAACCCCTGGTCCTCAGGATGATGGTCAGACACCCCACCGCCTCCCCGTCCAGAAGGTCGGTTGAACGCCAGACCGCCACTGGCCTCTTGAGGTCGGGCCCGGTCCGCGCATTTCTCTTTAAAATAACACCACCAGATCGCTACAGGTCACTGAATATTGTATACCACTGCATATCAGGACATATCACCGTATATCACTGTATGTACCTCATGGCGCTGATGGCAGCAGAGGTCCCGGCGCCGACTGCGGTGGTCACCTGCATCCTCCCGCCGGTGACGTCCCCTGCGGCAAAGACCCCCGGGATGCTGGTCTCCTGAGTGAGCCGGTTGACCTTGACGAAGCCGCCCTTGGTCAGCTCCATCCCCAGATCTACGGCCAGATCGACGTTGGGGGCGACCCCCATCTCGACGAAGACCCCGTCCAGGTTCAGGCTGCGGACCTTTCCCCTGGCCCTGAACTCTACGGCTGTGACAAAGCCGTCCCCCAGGACCCGGATCGGCTCGACCCCATGAGTGATGACGATGTTGGTGAGGCTCTTGATCCTATCGAGGTAGACGGCCTCTGCCTCCAGGTCCTCCCGGACGTTCAGGAGATGGACCCTGGCACAGAGCCCCGCCAGGTAGAGGACCGCCCTGGCCGCGCCGTTTCCGTAGCCGATCACGGCAACGGTCCTGTTCCGAAATAGGGCCCCGTCGCAGTAGGCGCAGTATGAGACTCCCCTCGTCGCGAACTCCACCTCGCCGGGGACTCCGAGCTCCCGGTGGCTCGCCCCCGTCGCCAGGATCAGGGCCGATGACTCGTACTCCCAGCTCTCGGTCTTGACCCTGAAGACTCCGTTGAGAGAGACCACCTTCACCACCACCTCCTCGTGAAGCTCTGCACCGTACTTCTCGGCCTGAGCCAGCATCCGCTCGGAGAGCTCGATCCCCTGAATGCCATCGGGAAAGCCCGGATAGTTCTCGTAAAGACCTCCCATCGACTGCTGCGATCCGTAGACTTTCCCCAGGACCAGGGTCTTCTTCCCGCCCCTGGCACAGTACATCCCGGCGGTGAGGCCAGCCGGGCCCGCCCCGATGATTATGACATCGTACAAGAGAGGACACCACCAAAGCGATCTCGGTTTGGATATGATGATAGATAAAACATATGCAGCTCCCCGGAGACCGAAGAAAAATAGGCGCAGCCTCCGTCCATGATCATATGACTGCTTCCAGGCTCAGAACTTCTCTTCCATTGCGGATTGGAAAAGCGACCGGATGAGGGGGCGGGTACCAGTCTGCCCGCAATGTTTTTACGCTGGAAGGTTGTGGGGTGTGTGGCGGCCAACACAGAGCGCCGATAGTGTAGTGGTTATCACTAGGCGTTGCCAACGCCTAAACCCGGGTTCGAATCCCGGTCGGCGCACTTTTTCGTCTCTTTCTTGTCCCGATTCGCAGTTACCTGCAAGCCCAGATACGGATCCGAGAAGAGATGTTATTATTCTGAGGTTTTCAAAATCGGTGTATTCAAAACCGCAAGGGGGCCTTCAGATCCACCTGCTCTGAAGCGACGTCGTGCCGCCGATGAGATCTTTGAGCCGATAATCGTCCAGGATCATCGCCTTCAGCTTGGCCAGGGGGATGGAAAGCGAGATCTCCTTGGTTCTGCCGTACCTGCCCTTGCTCACCACCACGGTATGGATGATTCCCAGCATGTCCAGCTCCGCGATCAGATCTGCAATCCGCCGATGGGTCAGATAATCCAGGTCCACCAGCGGGCACAGATGCTTGTACATCCCGTAAACGGCCCCGGTGGTGACGTTCTTTACCCCCTGCTCCTCCAGAAGGAGGACGCTGTAGAGGACCAGCTTGGACTGGGTGGGCAGCGTCATCACCACCTCCCTCACCCGGTCGCGCTCGATCTTGGCGCGGGCGGAACGGACGTGATCCTCTGTCACCCGGTCAGACCCCACCCTCTCCGCCAGCTCCCCCGATACCCTCAGAAGGTCGAGGGCCCTCCGGGCGTCGCCGTGCTCCTGGGCCGCCAGAGCCGCACAGAGCGGAATCACGTCTTCGGCAAGAACGCCGGACCTGAAGGCCATTGAAGCTCTCTGTTCCAGGATATCCTTGATCTGCTCTGCGTTGTAGGGGGGGAAGATTATCTCGTCCTCCCCCAGAGAGCTTTTGACCCTGGGATCCAGGAAATCGGTGAACTTCAGATCGTTGGAGATCCCTATCAAACTGACTCCGGCCCGGTCCAGTTCCGAGTTGATCCTGGTCAGATTGTAGAGTATATCGTCCCCCTTCCTGGTCAGCTTGTCGACCTCATCAAGAACCATCACCACCATGCGGTGGTCCTCGTCCAGGGACTTTCTCACCTCTTCGTAAACCTGATCTGTGGGCCATCCGGTCATGGGAACCTCCCTTCCGAAGCAGCGGGCCAGGTGGGCCAGAACCCTATACTGGGTGTCGATGACCTCGCAGTTGATGTAGATGAAGGAGCATTTGGAATTGCTTTTTTCTCCAGCAGCTTCCAGCTCCGATCCGACGTACTTGGCCACGGCGGTCTTTCCGGTCCCGGTTTTTCCGTATATGAGAACATTGGAGGGAGTTTCTCCCCTAAGGGCGGGAACCAAAATTGATGCCATTCCGTTGATCTGATCTTCGCGATGGGGAAGCTCTGGGGGCGTATAGCTGGAGCGGAGCACGTCCCTGCACTCGAATATTTCCCCTTTTTTTAAGAGATCTGAGAATAATCCACCCGCCATGAAAGACAGTCCCCCCGAACAAAAAACCAAATACATTCTATCAGTAGATAAGAGTTGCGGTGAGACCCCGTTATTTCTACTGCAACCCTCCCACCCCTTTGTTTCCACTGGAGTGAGGATATATGACCAGAAGTAATGAATAAAAAAAGCTTATATATATCCTGCTGTGGCCTTATCTCTTATCATACTTAAAGATTCTGATCATAAGTTAATCTATATAAACCGTTAACATACCATCCGAAATTCTCACAAAATCGGTAACAATAGGCATGGTGAATTTAAAGCTTGTTCAAAGATCTGCCTATTCATTGGCATCTTTAATAATTTTTTTATACAAGAATGCTATTATTCTTCATGATTCTTCAATACCGTCTGATAGCCGATATGAGCTTTTAATATGGGATATGGATATGGTCCAACCTCCAGTGGAAACGATGGGGGGGTAATTGTCCAGTAGAAATATCGGGGTATGGTCAGCAGAATCATTTTATTAGTAAAGAAAAAATATTGATATTTTTTTGATTTTGCACAAATCACTTCTCTGCCGCCTCATCCCAGCTCCAATGGAAATAAAGGGGTCGGGGGCTCCAGTGGAAACAAAGGGGTGGCCGAAATTTAAGATGCGAAGAATTGGCCGGCAGGGATCGGCCTGTGATCTATGGAATTTCGGCCTCTTGGAATTTACATAATTTACATACAAAAGGTTCTCTGGAAATATTTCACGCGAAGAGGGGCCTAATCGCCTTTTGTTGACCGATCGGCCCGCGGGTATCATCCGACGGGGATCGTCTCGAGCTGGCTCGCGACGTTCCAGATCAGGGTTCTGGTGTGAAGGGGTATATTTGGGTCGTTGCTTATCTCGTCCAGGATCGATATAGCGGATGCGGCTCTGATGGCTTCGGAGTCCTGGTCGTTGAGAAGGGTAGATTTAACGCTCTCGGCAGAACGTCTTATATTCCTTGGAACGGTGTCGTCGCTCATGATCCGCTCCAAGACTTCGACACATTGCTTAATCACATTTTCAGCTGCCATGGAATCACCACACTTTCAAGACGGCAAAAAGGTTAAAGATAAAGCCAGTCCCAACAAGTATGGCATGGTAGTCATATTTAAACGTATGGTGGCTTCGAATTTTGGCCTGTTGATGTCGCTTGCCGCGATGGTGCTTGCTGTAGCCCCGTAGCTGATGACGCTGGAGGTGTTATAGCAGCAGTGTGCCATGTGAGCAGTGTTATAGCAGCAGTCTTACATGGGAGAGTATGATAGGGCGAGTATGATCTTATGTGCCCCTGGTGATTTCGGATGGATGAAGAAGAGGCGATCAAGAGGATAGCGAGGCTCCTGGAGATGGGGGGGACGATGCTTGCCTCTCATCATGAATGTGGAGCTCCGCTCTTCCGCTACAAAGGGGAGGTGGTATGCCCGGTCTGCTCTTTCGAAGAGGAGGGCAAGCCACAGGTTACATCTCAGGCGGAGAGGTTCGCGGTCGAATCTCGAGAGGGAGCTGCGAAGAGATCGGGTCAGATTTCGGCGACAGAGGATGAGGGGGGTCATGCGGCCGGGGTGGAGGAGAGGGGACGGAAAGAGGATACGAATCTCAAAAACAGAGGCTTGGAGGTTGCTCATGGCGAATCGTCGACCAGAAGAGGAGAGCTGGAAGACGAAAGGGAAAGAGCTATGGAAGAGATGGAGGCGGCGATCCTCATGAAGATGAGGGAGATCTCCGAGAAGATGCGAGATGAGACGGACCTGGGCAGGCTCAAGAGTCAGCTCGAATATATCAAGGAGGCGCTGGAAGTACTGGAATCGTTGCGGGACCGGAGCGGTTGAGGGTTGAGATTTATTGAGGGTCGTTAAAGATTTCAATCTCTTATCAAGTCTCTTGATATCGGTCTCCAGCGGAAATAAAGGGGTTTGCATATGTCGATCAAGCTTCCCTCGCTAAAGAGAGCGTTCATCGCATCTCTCGTCGTTGGGGCCCTTCTCGCGTCTTACGTCTACCTGGCTGGAGAAGAGCCGGAGATCTCGGCTCAGATTGGAGGTGGCCTCTCATCGGCCCTGGAGGATTTTGGATCGCTGGCCGAAAGGGTTCGCCCTGCCCTCTCCTGGATTGGCGAGCCGTCTTCCGAATATCTGCATCCCCCGTATGAGACCGGCGAGCCGTCACAGTTTGAGGATGAGGGTTCGGATCAGGTTCCAGAACATTCTTTCGATCAGAATTGGTATCAGAGCTCGGAATATTCGCTCTCCGACTCTGCACCTTCTTCTTCGACTTCTTCGATTCCGCTCCTCCGGGCTCTGGAGATCAACTCCTCGGTGAGCAGCAGCCTCTTTCGGACCTGGGGTGTTCTGACCATCGAGGGCGGGTCAACCCTGCCATATGTAATTCTCAACGCCACCCTCCGGGCTGGGGATCGGCCAATTGAGGGGGCTAGATATTTGATGATGGATCTGGAGCCGGGAAGCTCCCGCGATTTCGATATCCAGAAGGTCTGTCGCATCGCTCCGGGAGCGAATTACTCCTGCCTTCTGGAGGTCGAGGGGCTGGACGGAATTTTTCTCCCTCAAGAGATAGATTGTCTAATTGCTGAAGGCGATCCGGAGTTCACGATCTGGGATGGGATAGAATTTAGCGAAGAGTTGGACGATACCTCCGACGAACTGGTATCTGATTTCGAATCCTCCCTCCAGGAGCCGGAGAGGGGGGCGAGGGCCAGTGACGAATATGGATATGATGGATACAAGTACGTCGGTAGCAAGACTTCCAACAAGTATCACCTGCCAGATTGCAGTTATGCAAAGAAGATAAAGGAAGAGAACAGGATCACCTTCTCCGACCAGGAGGAGGCGCGAGAGGCGGGTTATTCCCCCTGTGGGGTCTGCAAGCCGCCGTAGATATCTCCTCTGGCCTCTAATTCTTGCATCTCCAGTGGAAATAAGGGGGTCGTCTCCTAGCTCCAAGACCCCTCCAGGATCACATCAAGCTTGATCCCGAGACCTCATAATCGCGGCCTGCCGAGATCCCGCCCCCTCGACCCTGGGATCTCATGATCACAGATTGAACCCGAGGTCCCCGATCATCACCGAAGCGAGCCCCTTCGAAGACGGTGGCGCTGCTGTGGACCCCCTTCGGATCTCCTCCTCCGGGTAGCCGAGGTCGGTGAGGACGGCTACATCCCTTGCAAGCCCCCTCTCCTCCAGAAGCCGGCAGAGGCCGAGAAGGTCTGTGGAGTCGTCGACCAGGAGGAAGACGGATCTTCCCCTCTCCACCTCCGCGATGATCGGCTCTGGGTCCATCTTCCTTCCGTGGACGGTGATGGGGATCACCTTCAGCTGGCTGACCTTCAGCCTCGCGCAGGCGACTTGCATGCTGGATATCCCCGGGATAACCTCCCCGTCCAGGTAGCCGAGGCCGCTGAGCATGGGGTCACCGGTGGAGAGGACCACCGCCTCCGAAGGAAGCTCCCGGAGGGACCTGTAGTCCTCAATCACTCCGACGTCGCAGGAGGGGTGGATCTCCTGGCAGACCAGGTCGATGGCCCTCGCGGACCCGCGGATCAGCCGGGCCTCCCTTATGGCCCGCGCCGCCTCAAGGGTCAGCATCCCCGGGCCTGCTCCAACTCCAATGATCTTCATCCTATAGCTCGCCTCGCTTTATTCTTCCGACATTCGTAGATCTTCAAGGACCTTCAGAGGGTCTGGAGGGGCTCTTTAATGGGATCTTCGAGGTTCTTCCGGGGGTCTGGAGGGGATCTTTAATGGGATCTTCGGGGTTCTTCAGAGGATCATTGGGGTTCTTCATAGAATCTTCAGATAAAACTCCGACCCTTCTATCCTTCACGGCCTCTCGTCTCTGAGGACTGATCCGTCCCGGTTGAGAAGGACGATCCTCGTCTCCGGCAGCTTCTCCTTTAAAATTCGGATCGCCTCGTCGATCCGCGGGTGGTCGGGCTCCTCCTCCACCATCTCGGCGACGGTCCCGTATCTCGTCCCCTCCAGGATCTCGGGCATCCCCCACTTCAGAATCAGGGCCGGAAGGCCGCAGAGGATGCTGTCTTGCCCCTCTTGAAAGCGGAGGTGATCGAGCCGGTTTCCGAGGAGGACGACCTGGTGTTTTGGAAAGAGGAACCTGCTGTACTTGAGGCCGACTCTGCCGGTGGTGACCACCACCTTTCTCGCGTCCCGAATCTCGGCCTCTCTGCTCTCGCCGAGGTGCTCGTTCCAGGGCTCGACGAAGCCCGTCGACCCGAGGATCGATATCCCGCCCAGGACGCCCACTTTCGGGTTCATTGTCTCTTTTGCTATCCTCTCTCCATCCTTCACCGAGAGGGTCACCCGGACTGCTTTAAGGCCCGCCTCAGTCATCCCCTCTTCAATGGCCTTCACCATCTCCCCCCTCGCCGAGGTGCTGATGGCGGCCTTTCCCGGAGGGGCAGAGAGGCCCCGAGAACCGATCCTCCCTATCCCCGGACCCGCGACGAGCTCGATCTTCCTTTCCGGCCAAATCCTCTTCGCCACCAGGTTGCCCTCACCCGGAGCGATCTCCTCGCCGGGCAAGACCATCTCTTCCATCTCCGCAGCATGGAGGGGCTCAGCCGCCGCCTCCATCACCGCTCCTGCGGTGACGTCGGACTCGTGATCGCCTCCGATCTTGACGGCGATGCATGCCCCCTCAACGCCCTCGACGGGGACGGCGATCCTGATCCCCGCCGGGGTGAGGACGGCGACCTGGTGGATGGGCCCCTTCAGAGAGAGGACCGCTCCCTTGCAGGCGGCGGCGGCGGTCGTGCCGGTGGTCAGCCCCCTCCTCAGGAGGGTCCCGTCGGAGAGGAGGGCCCAGCGGCCGCTTCTGACCTTCTCCGTGACCTGGGGGTCGGCGGACTTCTCCATCCAGTCGGCGGGGATGGCCAAACCGGAGACGGGGTCGGTGACCCCTCCCCTTTCAGAGCTCCTTATTTTCATGGCGCAAATTTATGATCTCGTTTATGGCGGCGACGGCGATGGGGGTTCCGCCCCGGGTGCCTTCCGTCGATATCGAGGGGACGGGGATCTCCCGGAGCCTCTCCTTGCTCTCGGCGGCGTTGACGAAGCCGACGGGGACGCCGACGACCAGGGCCGGCAACGCCTCGCCCTTCTCCATCATCTCGCAGACGGTGAGGAGGGCGGAGGGGGCGTTTCCTATGACCACGATGCTCCCAGAGAGCTCGTCCTTCAGCTCGCGAAATCCCGCCGAGGTCCTGGTGATCCCCTCCCTCTCCGCGAGATCATCGCCTCTGCCGATGGCGGTGACGACGGGGCTCTCGTGTCCCCTCTTCACCACCCCCGCCTCTACCATCCTGATGTCCACGTAGATCGCGGCACCCTCCTCCAGGGCACGGAGGCCCGCTGCCACGGGGTCGTTTCTGAACCTGAGGATCTCGGCGACGCCCAGGTCGCCGGTGGCGATGACGCAGCGCTGCTTAATCCTGTCCTCAGGGTTCCTGTCCCCCACGATCCCGGCGATGAAGCTTCTGCTCCTGTTGTAGATCTCCATCGCCTCGGGCGTCGTCGCCCCCAGATCTGAGTATCTCTTACCAGTCATCTTCACCGCCACCGGTTTCATCAATCGTATTTCGATGATTTTATTTTTTCGCACCCAGAACTCAGTAATCGTATTTGGTCTGGTACCCTCTCCGGGTGATTATCTTTCCCTCGTCGATCCGGGCCTTCGGACCTGCCAGGATCAGAGTACACCTGCGGCCCTGGAAATTCGGCCGGGTCAGATCGGCCGCTCTCCCCAGGAAGATCCTCTCTTCGGGCCTCGTCGCGTCCTGGACCAGGGCGAAGGGCCTATCCGGATCGAGGGAGGAGGCGGCATCGGCCGTGGCCGCGAGCTTGCTCTCGTTCTGGTTGTAGACGACGACGGCAAACCCCCCCTCCAAGAGCCTGGAGACCCGGCCGGGGGCATCTTCATCCCGGCCCGAGAGGAGGGCGAAGTCTCCCACCAGGGGAGCTCCGATTCGAGCCGCCGCCGACGAGAAGGCCCCCACCCCCGGAGATAGGTGTACTCTTTGGGTGCCGAGCTCCGATGGCTGGAGAGCCCGCCAGGCGGAGCTGAAGGTGCTGGGGTCGCCCCCGAAGAGGATCGAGGCGGTTTCGCCCTTGCTTGCGGCCTCTTTTGCCGCATCAAGCCTCGATTTTATCCTCTCTTCAAGCCCCCCTTCGGTGAAGACCATCTCGCCTCCGGCGATCCCTCTTACAGCCCGAAGGTGCCTTGCGGGGCCGAGGATCAGGTCCGACCTTTTGATGAGGTCTCTCGCCTCGATGGTGAGGTGGGAGGGATCGCCCGGCCCGATTCCCACCAGGTTGATCCTCGACCCTGGGGCGGTCTCTGAGAAGGCCTCTGGGGCGCCTTCAGCTTTGACCGGGCCATCTTCTCCGCTCCCCTCCCGTCCAACTTTCATCCCCTCGCCTCTGACGATCAGGAGGGTGAACATGTCCACCTTCTGGCGTTGCTCCTCTCTCTCCAGCATCTGCCCCACCGAAGTCCACCAGAGGGCCTCGCCCTGGCGGGAGACGTTCTTTGCCACCAGAAGGTCTCGATCTGCCCCGCCGCCCTGGGCGACGATTTCGAGGATCCTCTCCAGCTGCCAGGTCCTCTTCTTGCTTCGGGGGTTGTAGATCGCCATCGGCATCTTCATCTCCGATGACATCTCCGCCCTTTTCTCTATCTCAGCCCAGGGGGTGAGAAGGTCGCTCAGGCTGATCACGGCCACGGATCGGGTGAAGGTGATCCCGGCTCGAGAGGCCGCGGCCGAGAAGGAGGTGATGCCGGGGACGACCTCGACCCGGCCGAGGTCGACGTTTCCGGAGGCGACCTCGAGGGCGAGCCCCGCCATCCCGTAGACGTTGGGGTCTCCGCTGCTGATCAGGGCCACCGACCCCTCCTCCAGCAGGGCCACGGCCTCCTTTGCCCGATCCACCTCCCGGCCCATCCCGGTGGAGCTGATCGTCTTCCCCTGCAGAAGGTCGGATACGAGCTCCAGGTATGGGGTGTAACCGACGACGAAGTCGGACCCCTCTATCGCCTCTCTGGCCTGCAAGGTCAGAAGATTCTGGCTTCCCGGTCCTATGCCCACGATGAAAAGCTTACTCTCCGAGGGCAACGGTCACCCTCCCGTAGACCCTCTTGGGCATGATCAGCCTCCCGGATAAGGCGAGGGCGGCGGGCTCCGCCACCCCCACCAGCCCCAGGTCCGAGGCCCTCGACTCCGTGGTCGGCGACTGGAGGTTGAGAACCTCCTCGTCCAGGTAGACGACGGGGCAGTTCAGCTCCTCCGCCGCCTCGGCTATCCCGGCCTCGTCTTTCTTGATCCAGGCGGTGGCGATCAACCTGATCTCCTCAACCCCTCTGCCGACGGACCTCAGGGCACCGGCGACCGCCTCCAGCACCTCGGACGAGCCGACGCCCCTTCTAGCCCCCAGGCCCACGACCACGCCCCCTTCGCTCTTCAAGACCGCCACCTCTTCGTCCACCAAAACGACCCTGGGGCCGGCCAGCCTGACCACGGGGACCTCCTCTCGGAGGAAGGCGAGGTTTACCTCCTTGGACGAATCTCTATTCACCAGCCGGGCGCCGAGCATCTCCGCCGTCCTCTCCAGGGAGGGGCGGTCGGCGGCGTCGGTGGCGGTGGTGATGGCGGGGTAGGTCCCCAGCCGCTCGTATAATTGAAGGGCGAGGTCGTTGGCGCCGTGGTGGCCCCCCACGACGGGAACGGAGGATCGCAAGGAAGCGTCTACAGCCACCACCGGCCTATCGGTCCACTTGTCTTTGAGGGAAGGGCAGATCATCCTCACCACGATCCCCACCGCCATCACCGCCACCACCAGGTCGAACCCCCCAAGAGAGCTCAGGATCATTTCGGAGCTTTCTTTTCTGTAGATCACCACCCTGGGGTCATACCGGTCCGAGAGGGCGGAGCATATCTTCTCTCCCTGGGCCAGGTTTCTCTCGAAGACCAGGACCGCTACCGACTTCGGTATAAGTGAGACCTCCCAAAGCCGCTCCTCGATACGACCTTCCCCACCAGGATCAGGGCGCTCTTGGTGATCCCCGCCTCTTCCACCCGGTCGGCGATGTCCGCGACGGTGCCCACGATCACCCGCTGGTCGGGCCAGGAGGCGTGGTAGACGACGGCCGCCGGGGTCTCCTTCGGAACTTCAAGGGACCTCATCGTCTCCCTGATCCGGTCGGTCCCCAAAAATATGGCCATGGTCGATCCGAGCCGGGACATCTCCCGGATCTGATCCTCTTTTAGGGTGGTCCCGGCAGGCCTGGTGACGATCAGAGATTCAGAGACCCCCTTGAGGGTGAGCTGGGTCTTGAGGGCGGCGGCCGCCGCAAATAGGGAGGAGACCCCCGGCACCACCTCCACCTCCACCCCGGCCTCCTCCAGGGGCTTCATCTGCTCCAGGATCGCGCCGTAGATCGAGGGGTCTCCGCTGTGGAGCCTCACCACCTTCTCGCCCTTCGCCAGAGCCGCGAGCATGATCCCGTTGATCTCTTCGAGGTTGATCTTGTTGCTGTCGACGACCCTCGCTTTGAGGTTCTCCAGAAGGGCGGGGTTGACCAGGGAGCCGGCGTAGACGACCAGGTCCGCCTCGGCCAGGAGCCTCGCTCCCCTGACTGTGATGAGGTCGGGGTCGCCGGGGCCCGCGCCGACGAAGGTGATCTTCATCTCCTCCCCCTCCTGGCGCAGAGGACGCTGAAGTAATCGCTTTTCTCGGGCATATCTCCCCTGACTATCAGCTCGTCGGGGGAGTAGAGCCGGACCCCCAGGATGAACTCGACGAACCCCTGCTCGGCGAGATCCGCCGCCATCTCGGCGGGGCGGATTGCCTTCATCCTGATCACCGTCTCCACGGGAGAGCCGTCGGAGACGAGGAAGGACGCCGAGAGGTCCACCCCGAGCCTCGCCGCCAGGGCGGGGACGGTCCCGACTCCGGGGATGGTCTCGATCTCCACCTGGGGGTGGCGCTCTCTGACCACCCTCTTGAGGTGGGAGAAGGTGGAGAAGGTGTTGACGTCGCCGATGCAGGCGAAGGCCGCGTCCTTGCCCACCGCCACGGAGGCGACACGGTCGGCGTTCTCGGCCCAGATCTCCTGGAGCCTCTGTTGGTCCGAGATCATGGGAAACTCCAGGACCTCCGGCTCGGCGAAGGGCCGGACCAGCTCCGCCGCCAGCTCGCCGGGGACGAAGACCTTCTCAGCGGCCGCTAGAGCCTTCTCGGCTTTCCGGGTCAACAGCTCCGGATCTCCGGGGCCGAGGCTTACCCCTATCAGCATCTCGTCATCACCATCTCATCATCACCATCCCGTCATCACCATCCCGTCATCACCATCTCGTCATCACCATCTTGTCATCACCATCCGCTCTCGTCTCCTCTTCCTCCGCTACAGACTCCTTTCACTCTCATCTCTGCGGACTTCCATCTCTCGCCTTCCATCTCCCCTGGGCCTAAATCCTTCTCATCGCCGGCCCATCACCATGAAGATGGGATTTACAGGCCGAAGAGCGATGTCGCCGGCCAGCTCGTATCCCCTTGATATCCCGATCTGGAGGAGCTCCTCGAAGATCCCCTCCTCCTTCATCAGGCTCGCCACCTTGGAGGCGATCCCGATCCGGGCCAGGTCGGCGACGACGACCGATCCGGGGGAGAGCCTCTCCATCAGGAGGGGGAAGAAGGCGTCGATCCCCCGAGTCCCCCCGATGAAGCACCGCTCGATCTCCGGAAGCTCCGGGATGATCTCTTCCGCCTCCCCGCAGAAGAACCTCCCGGAGGGGACTTTCGCCCGCGAGATCTCGATCGCCTCGGACCTCCGGTCGATCCCGTATATCTTGTCGGTGAACCGAGAGGCTGCGAGGGATACGGCCCCAGAGCCGCAGCCTATATCTAAGAAGGTCATGCCCGCCCCTATCTCCAGCTTTCCCATGGCGATGGAGACGTTCTCCGGCTGGGTCTCGGTACCGGGAAGCTTCATGGGGTTTTGGAGCGGCGGAAGGGGATATAAGCTTAATCCAAATCCTCTTGCGCGAAGTAAAATCAATTGGCCCTAAACTTTCCCGAGCTCTTGATCTTCAAATTCCGGATCTCCGGAATTCCATATCTCCGGATTCCAGATCCCTCATCTCTATCCGATAAGAGCCGTTCTTCCTTCCCAGGGCCGGTAGGGCCTCTATCTCCTCCACCGGAAGGCCTGGCCTCTGGGACCGGAAGCCCTCCATCACCGTCGGCCAGGGGACAAGGTGGGCGGTCTTCGGCTTTCCGGGCCCCCGGCGGAGCTCCACCGCCAGGACCCCCCGCCTTCCGGAGCTGTCGATGAACTGGTCGATCCTTTCGATCTGGTGGACGCCAGCGGAGGCGGAGAAGTGCTGGGTGAAGTAGAGGGTTTTGGCCTTCCGGGCGTCGATGCTCTTGCACTCGACGGCCAGGTAGTAGCGGGGGTGAGGCGAGTCGACCAGGAGGTCGACGACCTGGGAGGTATAGCGGCTCTGCTTCAGCCGATAGGCTACCCCCCTGATCCCCTCCATCTCGAAGAAACGGTTGATGGCCGCCACCAGCTCCCACTCGAAGTCGGGCATTTTGAAGATCTCCGGAAAATGCTGCGCTTTGGAGCTTTCTATGGCCAACCTATTTCAGCCATGTGGACCTTGACGAGGAAGGGTGGTTTAATGAGGGTCGGCAGGTTCATCAGGGCAGAGACGATCCCCGAGGCGTGGCGCCGGGGGCTCAATCTGATCTGGCGGGGGGGCGAGGAGATCACCGACGAGCGGGGGATCAGGACCCGCGAAATTCTCGCCCTGGAGGTGGTGGTGGAAGACCCCAGGAGGGATATGATCCCCGAGGAGTACTCCTGGAACCGGCCCAGGCTGGAGGACTACGCGGAGCAGCTGATCAGTGGCGAGAACCCCGGCTTTGAGTACACCTACGGGGAGCGGCTCCGGGCCTGGGCCCTTCCAGCCTCTGCGAACGAAGAAGGGGCCGATCTGCATCGACGTGGTGATGAGGACTTGGGCGATGAGGACTGGCCCGACGATAGAGGCGCAGGAGAAGGCGGAGGAGGGCCCGTCGACCAGATCGATTATGTTGTCCGCCGCCTTCTGGCGAACAGGAACTCGCGGAGGGCATCGGCTGTCACTTGGATCCCGCCCGTGGACACGAAGAAGGAGGAGGTCCCCTGCATGATGGTCGACGATTTTAAGATAAGGGAAGGCCGACTCCACCTGACGGCTCTCTTCCGGAGCCACGATTTCGCCGGCGCTTACCCCGCAAACCTCTACGGCCTAACTCGTCTCCTCGAATACGTGGCGGAGAGGGTGGGGGCGGAGCCCGGCTCGATCACCACCCTCAGCTGCTCGGCCCACATCTACGACCACGACTGGGACTGGGTGGCCGAGATGGCGACGGGTCGGTCCGACGAGGCGATCCAATCCGAAAAATGAGAGGTTGAAGGCGATGAGGTCGGATGAGGACCTCACCGCCAAGTCTCAAATTTCACCCTCAATTTCCACCATCTATCCTTTCAAAGTCCTCTCGAAGAACCTCGTCATCTCCGTCAGCGCGTCCTGGGCGGCGAAGCTCTCCGAGAGCTCGCCTTCGGCGATCATGAAACCGTGGGGCTCCCCGTAGTAGATTTTCATCTCGAAGTACTTATCCGCAGCGTCGAGGGCGGTGGCGTACTGGTATATCTCCGATACGGGGCTTGCCGCGTCTCTCGTCCCGTGGATGATCAGCATCGGCGCATGGAGCTCTCCTATGAGGTCGGAAGGTCGGGTCTCGTTGTTGAACCCCCCGGAGTAGGGAAATCCGTACCAAGCAACGCCGGAGCTGAACTCGTCCATGGTGGGAAGAAATAGCATGGTGTACCTCCCGCCTATGCAGAAGCCGGTGAGGCCGAGCCTCTCGGAGTCCACGTCTTCCCTGCCCATCAGATGCTCGACCGAGCTATTGACGATTCCAGCAACCACGTCGTCCAGGGGCACCCTCTCGAAAGTCTGCCACTCCGGCGCGATCACCACAAATCCGAAGGATGCGAGCTGGTCTGCCAGATCCAGGTATCCGGGCTCAAGGCCATTGATGGAGTGGAGCATCACGATGCCTGGGTATCTGATCATCTCACCGTCTCCTTGAATCGGCGCCGCGAGATGGGCGGGGTAGATCAGATCGTCGCTCTCTATATCCACCGTAGAGCTCAGAACCGAGGGGTTCAGGTCGGTCGCTTCAGCAGCTTCTTGATCGCTCTCAGGGCGATCGGAGCAGCCTGCAGTGCAGACCAGGGCTCCGATCAAAAGGATCAGTAAGGGTATCTTCATAATCAATACTCCTCGCAAGTTCGATCCGGGGTCGGATCCGGATCATCCAAATTTTCCAGATCGGATCTCTTATGAGATGGAAGGTGATGGGCGATAAACGATCTGATATTTCCCGGATAGAGGCAGAAGAGAAAAATCAAATCAAGATTTGATTATCCCTTCATACCTCCGGTTCACCTCATCCCAGTCCACGATCTTCCAGAAGGCCTCCACGAACTTCCCCCGATCGTTCCTGTAATCCAGGTAGTAGGCGTGCTCCCATACGTCCAGGACCATGAGGATCCTGAATGCGGGGTAGACGTTGACGTTGTGCTTCTCGAGCTGCATGATCAGGGGCCGCTTAGTCAGGCCGCACCAGGCCAGGGCCGCCCAGCCGGAGCCCTCGGTGGTGGAGGCGGCGAGGGTGAACTCCTTTTTGAACCGCTCGAGGGAACCGAACTCTCCCTTCAGGGCCTCGGCCAGGGCGCCTTTGGGCTCACCGCTCTTTGCGGCGGGGGCCAGGTTCGACCAGAAGAGGCTGTGGAGGACGTGTCCGCCCGCCTGGAAGGATAGCTCCTTCAGCGTCGCCTTCATCTCCGGGTCGGCTCCCGCCTCCCGGGCCCTGTCCAGCCTCTCCAGGATGGCGTTGGCGCCGTTGACGTAGGCGGCATGATGTTTGTCGTGATGCAGCCGGAGCTGGGCCTCGGAGATGTGAGGCTCCAGGGCGTCGTAGGCATAGGGCAGCTCTGGGAGGGAATAGAATGTCTTCTCAGCCATGGTGATATATCTCCTTGAATGATTTGAATCAGGATCTTAGAGTCAAATCTGGGGTTTCAGAGACTACAGTCAGCTTTTTGAAGTCGGATTCGAGATCCGGGAAGGCCAGGAGGAGCGTCGGCCCGACCCGGGATATTCGGAAGCTCAGTAGCTCACCGATTCGATCTTCTCCCCTCTCGGCACTATCGAGTGGTCGGGGTTGCCGGAGGGCTTCATCTCCGTCCGCTTCCCCATGGCCTTGAACTTCTCCATGTGCTCCCTGGCCATCTCCAGCTTCTCGTCGAAGACGGTGTGGACTACGTAGGCCTCCTTCCTGCCCTCGTCGTAATAGAGTTCGTGTCCAGACCATCCATTGCTCTTCCGGATCTCCATCCGATCGTCGAACTTCTGCCTCCAGGCGGGAAAGTCCTCCACTTTGTGCCTCACAACTCCTATCCTGGCCATATTATCACCATTAATAATTACAGATGCTCGCTTCTTAAGTACTTTTCTGACAGCATCAAGATTCTTTCGTCAAGCTCAACCGGCAGGGCCAAGATCATGAATCGCTGCAGCTCCTGACCCTCTGGCCCGATCTCGCCAGCCCTCATTCACCTTTCTCAAGTTTTCTATAGGCCTCAATCGGCTGTCCCCGTCTCGAAACGTGGTTTCCTCTCGAAACGTGGTTTCCTCTCCAAACGTGGTTTCGTCTCCAGAGGTGTCTCGTTTTCGAGGGGTGCTTTGCGGCGCCGGCGTAAAATGCTGCTGCGTAGATCCGCACGGTGGTTGCGGGTTCAGCGGACGGCGATGCGCCGTCCGCCGAACCGCTTGTCATCCGACCGTTCTGCCGCTCCGCCAGAAGCCCGGCGAGGTTTATGCCGCCATCAGGCGAGGTCGAATCGGTCCAGGTTCATGACCTTGTTCCAGGCAGCCACAAAGTCGGTCAGGAACTTCTCCTGGGAGTCCTCAGATGCGTAGACTTCCGCGATGGCCCGGAGCTGGGAGTTGGAGCCGAAGATCAGATCGACCCTGGTACCGGTCCACACCAGCTCGCCCGTAGCCCGATCCCGACCCTCGAAGACCCCCTCATCTTCCGCGGTGGGCTTCCACTCCGTCCTCATGTCGAGGAGGTTTTTGAAGAAGTCATTGGTGAGGGTCTGGTGCCGCCTGGTGAAGACGCCGTGCCGGGACCCTCCGAAGTTGGCCTCCAGGACGCGCATGCCGCCCAGGAGAACCGTCATCTCGGGGGCGGTCAGGGTCAATAGTTGGGCCCGATCGACCAAGAGCTCCTCTGCCGGTACGGCAAACCTGGCTTGGAGGTAGTTACGGAAACCGTCTGCAACCGGCTCGAGGACGGCAAAGGACGCCGCATCGGTCTGCTCCTGGGATGCGTCCGTCCGTCCAGGGGCGAAGGGAACGGTCACCCCGGTCCCGGCATTCTTCGCCGCCTCCTCGACGGCGGCGCATCCTCCCAGGACGATCAGGTCGGCGAGTGAGACCCTCTTTTTGCCCGTCTGGGCGTCGTTGAACTCCTTCTGGATTTTCCCTAGGGCCTGGAGCACGGCCTTCAGCTGGGCCGGCTGGTTGACCTCCCAGTCCTTCTGGGGCGCAAGACGGATCCGCGCCCCGTTCGCTCCGCCGCGCTTGTCGGAGCCGCGGAAGGTGGACGCCGCCGCCCAGGCGGTAAAGACCAGCTCCGGAATGGATAGCTCCGAGGCGAGGATCTCGGCCTTGAGCCGGGCTATGTCGGCGGCATCGATCAGCTGGTGATCGACGGCAGGGACCGGGTCCTGCCAGATCAGCTCCTCAGCCGGGACCTCCGGGCCGAGATAGCGTGAGCGAGGCCCCATGTCGCGGTGGGTGAGCTTGAACCATGCCCGGGCGAAGGCGTCGGCAAACTTTTCGGGGTTCTGCAGGTAATCCCTCGCGATCGGCTCGTAGATGGGATCGAAGCGGAGGGAGAGGTCCGCCGTGGTCATCATCGGCCGGTGCTTCTTCGAGGGGTCGTGGGCGTCGACCACCATATCCTCTTCGTCCACGTCCCTGGCCAGCCACTGATGCGCGCCGGCCGGGCTCTTGACCAGCTCCCACTCGTATTTGAACAGTACGGTCAGGTAGCCCATGTCCCACCGGACGGGGTTCGGAGTCCAGGCGCCTTCCAGGCCGCTGCCAATGGTATCGCCTCCTTTTCCGCTGCCGAAGCTGCTCTTCCAGCCCAGTCCCTGCTCTTCGATGGGGGCGGCCTCGGGCTCGGGTCCCACGTTGGTCGCAGGGCCGGCGCCATGGCATTTGCCGAAGGTGTGCCCGCCAGCGACCAGGGCCACGGTCTCTTCGTCGTTCATCCCCATGCGCCCGAATGTCTCTCGAACGTCATGGCCAGAGGCGACCGGATCCGGGTTGCCGCCCGGCCCCTCCGGGTTGACGTAGATCAGGCCCATCTGCACCGCAGCAAGTGGATTCTCGAGATCCCGCTGGCCGGAGTATCGCTCGTCTCCGAGCCACACGGTCTCAGGGCCCCAATAAATGTCCTCTTGCGGCTCCCAGAGATCCTCACGCCCGCCGCCGAAGCCGAAGGTCTTGAGCCCCATCGACTCCAGAGCACAGTTACCGGCGAGGATCATCAGGTCGGCCCAGGAGATCTTTCGGCCGTATTTTTGTTTGATGGGCCAGAGCAGACGGCGCGCCTTGTCGAGATTCACGTTGTCAGGCCAGCTGTTGACTGGGGCAAAGCGCGAGAGGTCGGCTCCCGCGCCCCCGCGGCCGTCGCCGATGCGGTATGTACCGGCGGGGTGCCACGCGTTCCGGATGAAAAGCCCCCCGTAGTGACCATAATCCGCCGGCCACCACTCCTGGGAGTCGGTCATCAGGGCGATGAGGTCCTCCTTCAAGGCCGGAAGGTCGAGCTTCTCGAACTCTTCGGCGTAGTTGAACGCTTCGCCCATGGGATTGGAGAGGGGAGAGTTCTGGTGGAGAACCCTGAGGTTCAGCTGGTTCGGCCACCAGTCGCGGTTCGACATATTTCTGACGCCCATGCGCTGGTGAGCCCCGCCCGGCGCCGGGTGCTTGCTATCCTCATTCATAATGTTCGCTCCTTCACGGTGCAGATTTTTGATCGTCTCTGCTTCGATTCGTCAGGCTGTCCGGGGAGGGGTGGGAACTCTGCTTCCGACCTATCAACGGAATAGTCTCCGTCAGCTGCCTGGTCAGATAACCCGGAGATGGGATTCAGAGCTTCTTGTGGCAGAACCACCAGTCTTCGCAGACCATTCCGCCGCCGGTCTTTCGAGTGGCTGCGGTCTTCTCATCTGCGGGCGGGGGTATGATCACCTCGTCGCCGAAGAGGTCGTTCTTGGGCCAGTTGGCGGGCAGAGCCACCTTATTCTCGTCGGAGATCTGGAGGGCCTTGACCACTCTCAGAACCTCGTCCATGTTACGGCCGATCTCCTGGGGGTAGTAGAGCATCAGCCTCAGGACTCCGTTCGGGTCGACTACGAAGACCGCCCTGACCGTGTTGGTCCCCTTCCCCGGGTGGATCATTCCCAGCTTTGTGGCGACGGCGCCGGTGTCCGCGATGATGGGAAAGGTGATCTCCACGTTCATCTTCTCTTTGATCCACTCAGTCCACTTCATGTGGGAGTGGACCTGGTCGATGGACAGCCCCACCAGGGCGCAGTTCAGGTCGTCGAACTCCTTCTTCATCTTCTGGAAGGCGATGAACTCGGTGGTGCAGACCGGGGTGAAGTCTCCGGGATGGCTGAAGAGGACGAACCACTTTCCCTTCAGGTCATTGGGGATCTTCATCCTGCCGTGGGTGGTCGCAACCTCCATCTCAGGAACCTTATCTCCCAAGAGAGGGATTCCCTGCGCTGCTTCCTGCTCTATATGGTGTGTCATTTTTGATATCTCCTCTTTCTTCTCATTTGATGGGCTTGATTTTTCGGTCACGCACATGCCAATCTTCCTCACGGCCATGATTCAGGGTCAAAGCCCTTCAATTCTTATTTATGAATAGCTTTATTTAAGACTAATTATCACCTGATAACCACTATGCCAGACCTCGAAGATCTGGAGGCGACAATAATCAAGACGTTCCGCAACAGCGGGCGCAGGGCCACACCTCAGAGAATCGCCATCAGCAGGTACATCCTCAGCAATAATAATCATCCAACAGCGAAGAAGACTTATCTGGAAGTCAGGAAATCTCACCCAACCGTAAGCCTTGCAACTGTTTATAATACAATTAAAATTTTAAAAGAAACGGGCCTGATTCTGGAGTTGAACCTGCCGCAAGGCGAAACCAGGTTCGATCCTTTCATTGAGCCTCATGCCCACCTGCTCTGCCAGCAATGCGGAGCCATCAGCGATTGGGTGGACCCGATGATGCCAGAATTGATAGCAAAAGCCTCTGCTGAAACGAATTTTATCGTGACAGGATCGGTCTTTGAGCTGAAGGGCGTCTGTGAGGGCTGCAGAAAGAAGAAGGGCGCAACCGCTCCAACCAAGGCTGCAGCCAACGAATGATGCGGGACCGGATATATTTCACGATTTTTCCGATCCTCTTCGATGAATGCCTCTTCCGCCTCCAAACGCGATATCTTCTCAGGAAACTATATGTATCCTCAGATCTACTCCTCCTCCAAATGATAACGCGCGGCCCGGACGCGGGCAGGCATTGTTATTATATTTAGACTAAAGGGGAAATATAATTGAAGATATCGGTATTCGTTGACGGCGCGAACGTCTTTTACATGCAGAAAGATGAGCTTAAGTGGTGGATAAACTTCGAGAAGCTCCTCAGGTGGATCGAGAACAGGACCGGCGGGGAGATCATCGACGCCTACTACTACGTGGGGGAGGAGAACCCGCCAGACACCAGGCAGCAGGGGTTCTTGACCGCCCTGGCGGACATCGGATATTCGATCATCACCAAGGAGCTGAAGATCATCGTCCTCGACGACGGCCGGGAGATCAGGAAGGCGAACCTGGACATCGAGATCGTCCTGGACATGTTCAACACCATCGAGAACTACGACATGGCGATACTGGTCAGCGGAGACGGCGACTTCGAGCGGCCTCTCAAGCTCCTCCGGGCGAGGGGGAAGAGGTTCATGGTCATGTCCACGAAGCGGTTCATCGCCCGGGAGCTTCGCGAGGTGGCAGGGATGCACTTCGTCGACTTCGAGGATATAAGAAGCGAGGTCCAGAAGGACGTCCTCTGACCTCTCTTTTTCTGTTTTTTATCCTCGGTTTTTGTCTTTTCGCAAAATTTGCCTCTGGCTGGCGGCGCATTTACTTTGGGGCCACTGGACAAGTCTGTTTCTATCAGCTCCCTCTCAAGGCCGGGCATGGTCACAACCATCTCATCTGCCGTCTTTTGAATCGTGTCTCGCAGATCATCGGGAAGGACCAAAAGATGATTGGTTCAGTCGATCAAACCTCCTGGAGATATGTTTGTAATACTTTTCAAGAAAGATTTGAGTCGGTATGCGAATTCCGAATATGGCTATTATCGGAAGTCACTTATAGAATAAAACGAGCCGCTACATACCGATCATGACCCGCACGAAACTGATCAGTGTAGATGACTTTAGGAATATGCTCGATAAGGTGGAATCTAACCCACTTTCCGCACCTTAACTTCCTAAATCGAGTATTTTGCCAGATAGCGATTCCACTAATATAATTATAATTCTAACTATTCATATAAATTAATATTATGTCCGCTTACTGCCAACTCCTTATTGAGATGGTATCTAATCACGTCACGTTGCGAGGGGTAATCAACATAATGCCAACATAAACAAATTTAAATATCTAATTAAATTAAACTCATTGAATTTAATATTACAAATCGATGGCAGTAAAAATATCCATTTTAGAACTCAAGGTGCGGAATGTGGGATCTAAGCTGGACCGAATCGTTATCTTGCTCCTCTTCGGTAAAGGATGCCGAGTCGAGGAGTTGGTCAGCACCAAACTTGAAGATGTTGACACAGTTAAAGGCGAGATCCACATCCATGCCGCACGGACAAACCCCGCCACCCCCACCACCAATAATCAGAAGGAAGGGGGCCAAGCCTCCGCCGTCCTGATGCGAGGCGACATACTGGAGGTATCATCCCCCACCGCGGCCCCGCCAGCTTCTGGAGTCGGCGAGGATACTGGGGCCCTCGCCGGTCATGCTAGCCCCACCAAACGACGTCCGGATCAACGCCCAGCCCCTCAATCCTAACTCCGCAAGTTTAATAAGCATGCGAACTAAATACGATAACATTAAGCCTATTATGCCGGATGCATAGTTATAATTGTATTAACTAGGTATTGAGGTTTTTTCGCTATCTTTGGGACCATGGTTATTAATTGCCCTGGAGTTTAGGCTCAATAGCCTTCTCCGCAAAGCCGCGTGATACAACAGCCCATGGTCGGTTACGTAGAACTCACTGGGATTGATAGGACGGCCACAGATCCCACAACGGTGGCTTTCGCAATCCATCAGATATTTTCGACTCATCGCTTTGACCTCCGCGGCAGCAAACCAGCCTGGCGTCTATTCTCCTCCTCCAGAATGGACCGCGCCTCATCGCGGGTCATCCCCTCGAGGATCAACTCCCCCGACTCGGTCCGTTTAAGCGTGTCTCTGGCTATCCGCAGTCGGTGACACCGAGCCACCGTCTCAGAACTGTTATCACTCATCCCCTCACCCTGCCCATATGGTCAACGTACCCGCACAACTCAGCTCCAGCCGAGCCGTGAAGCGTAACCGCTCCCAGTGTCGGCGACATGCCGCGGTCCATCATATAGCACATTATACCGCTCTTCATCGGGACCGTAGCCCCGTCCCCAACATCAAGGGCCGCCAGCCAACAGATTTTAGACATTTACACCAACGTCCTCTGCAGGACCTCACCGGGCCCCGAGCTTGCCGGTTTCCGGAGGAGGAGTGTAAACACACTCTCGGGAAACTATCGGCCGCGGGTAGGTGGAGGTGGAGGGAGATCTCCACCTGGCACCAGCGCCTTTTAGTGGCATAGCCGGCCGCCTTTTCTCGCCTTTGCCGTCGCCAGCTCATCCAGTTACGGGCCACCCTCGCCACCACCCGATAACGACCACGACGAGACACGTACCCCACAACAGAGCAGCCAGTCGAAAAATGCTGATCACTGGCGGACCTCCAGGACTGTATTCAGTAAATTAGGATTAGTATCGATCCATAATGAGACGTTCCGAGTCGCGTAATTTCGCCAGCTGTTATAACCGTCCTCGGTCATTTAGACCGCCTCCGCGGGGAGATTGAACCCCCGGAGGTGGTCGGTGTTCTCTGATTTTCGCGTTTCTGCTATCGATTCGCAATTTACGCTCCTGCATGACCGCGGCTCCAAGCAGCAATACCCCCAGAGAGAGTTTAGGGGCTTCAATGCTCCGGAGACAGTCGGTTTCCGTCTCTCGAAGGTCGGGTAGTGGCTCGGGCTTCCAGGAGCGTGGTCAGAGTGATAGGCCAACGAATGGTTCAACCTCTCTCCTGCAGCTCTCTAATGCGCCAGATAAGCCGCTCTAGATAGGCAAACTGCCTGTCGAATTCTGCATACAGTACAGCAAGCTCCTCCGCTTTTGAGGTCATGACCCTGCACCCTCCAATAGAGCTCGGTAGACCTCGGCCTTCAAGACCACAGTAACCCCCTGGTTGTGATGCTTTATCGGCGATCTTCATGCCATCCCCCACCAATTAGCGACCGGATCCATCCCTGGCTCTGACGGGAGCCCCGCCAGGGCCTTCTCAGCACAAGCCGCGTGATATAGTTGCCCGTGATCGGTTACGTAGAACTCCCCGTTCTTAATGGGATTGCCACAAATCCCGCAACGGTAGCCCTCACAGTCCATCTGATACCTTCGGCTCATCTTCTCGCCCTCTTCCTCCGGCGCTTCTCCTCGTCGGCTAACAATTCCGTGGACTGGCTCTCCGACATATCGCCGATAACTTCTAAGACCTCTCCTGGTGTTTGTAAAGTTTTCTCGGTTTGATACTCACTAAATACTTTTCTCATCTCATCTCCTCCAGATGGCGGTTTTTATCCATACATCTCGCAGTAGCGTTGCCCAGCATACCAACACGTAGGCGAACCATACCAGCTCATCTCTTTCGCGGTTTCAATGTGACAGTCTCTACCTTTCCCCAGGTTGGGTGATCCCACGGCAACAAATCCTGAACTGCCATCTTGTGCTCTTTCGCGATGTCCTCTGGGGATTTTTCTGACATCCCCCTGTACTGAGTTCCGATAAATACAAATCTCTTCATATTATCCTCCTCGATCTCTGTGGGTCTCTTAATAAAACCGCCGATCTTCAGCGAAACTTCGGCTTACGTCAGCTAGATTGGTTCTACAGCCTCAGAAAAGGTAATCCATTCCGCAGGCCATACACTGATACCATCCTAGGCCATTTGCCCAGCCGAACTGCTCGCCCTCATTACTCCCACAATAGGGACAAACTGGACCATCTGTTTCTATCTTCGCCACCACAGGGCAATGTTCTGAGATCGCCTTTACGATCTTCCGCCGCCCTCGAAAAGCGTTGAAGATGTAGTCGAAGCTGAAATTCATGGGATCAACTAACGATTCGCAGTCAATGCAATTCCGCAAAATGTCCCATGCAATTCAGCAAAATGATGCGGCTAATGCATATACCCACCAAGCTGCGGGGTCGAGCAGCTTGCCGCACTGATCTGTCAGAAATGATTGGCCAAGACGCGATGTCCAGTTTATGCGATTCGCATAAAAGTGGATTTATATGCCCCTTTGGAAGACGGGTTATAAGTTCCACTATTGTGGCTTCTGTTTTCATTTTCGCCTCTTGAACATCGAACGCGTGAACTTTTCACAAGTTGCCCATGATGCTTGTTCTACAATTTGGTGCTGGCTCCCAGTTCTGTGAACTGCCTTGTTTTGGATTATCCTACTCATAATACCACTTCTCATAATACCACTTCTCATAATACCACTTCTCATAATACCACTTCATTTTAGCGAACATATTTCGGATAAGTCCATGAATTTATAAATTTTGTCTCTATAGAAAGGATAGATCCAATCGGTCTATATAGTTACCTCACGTTTCAATCTCTGGTTATCGATGAAGCCCCTGCTCCCGCAAAAACCCCGCGTTCATGGTTCAACCTAGTTTAGTTATGTGACCCTGACCACCGTCTATATATAGAGGGTCATATAAAAAATACAAAATTAATTGCGAATAAAGGGCGTCCCCCAAACCCTCCTTCCCGGACTGAGAGTCCCTCTGGTCGAGTTTCCGTTTTATGCAGAAATCGGAACACATGTGAGTCGGTCAAAGCCATTCAGGTGCGGGGGTAAGTTCCCCCGCACCAATTCAGCTTTCGAGAGGCCCCCCTCAGATAAGCGTATTTTGAGGACCGAAATCCATCCTTCCAGGATGCGAAATAATACTCATAGGTCTTCGGCCCCTTCGCGGTGCATCTTCTCCACTTGGGCCGAGGTAGACCCGCCAGCGCCTCCAACCGCGCCGCGTTCCACAGGTTCTCTGCCTCGCCCTCCAGCCTGGCCGCCGCAGCCTCCCCTCGCCGCCAGCTACTCTTCGCCCACCTCCTAGCCCAATAGCCCGATCCTCTCGGCGGCTCGTCGGCCGACCTCCGCGGGGTCGACCTTGAGGCTTGCGACCCCCGATTCGATGGCCGCCCTCGCCACCGCCTCGGCGACCCTCGGCACCACCCGCCGGTCCAGGGGCGAGGGGATGATCTGGTCTTCTGATATCGGCTCCGCGAGTCTTGCGATCGCCCTCGCTGCCGCCATCTTCATCTCCTCGTTGATATCTCGCGCCCGGACGTCCAGGGCCCCTCTGAATATGCCGGGGAAGCCGAGGACGTTGTTCACCTGGTTTGGAAAGTCCGACCTTCCGGTGGCGACAACCCTCGCCCCGGCCTTCATGGCCAGGTCGGGCATGATCTCGGGGACGGGGTTTGCCATGGCGAAGACTATGGAGTCTTTGGCCATCGACCTGACCATCTCCTCGGATACGATCCCGGGGGCCGAGACCCCGATGAAGACGTCTGCGCCATCCATGGCGTCGGCCATGGAGCCGGTCTTCCCTTTGGGGTTTGTGATCCTCGCCATCTCAGCCTTGGAGGCGTTGAGGTCAGATCGCCCTTCGTGGAGGATTCGTGGAGGATATAAGAAGCAAGGTCCAGAAGGACATACTCTGACCTCACCTCTCTTTTTCGAGGCCTCCTTTATCGTGGACTATTCGTTCTTTATCCAGGGATCTAATGATTCATCAGGTCTCAGTTCCCGCGTAACATCTCTAATATTCAGGTACATCCTACGCTTGCTGCTGGTCCAGAAGTTAAAACCGAATTTTTTATAATATTCTACCGCGTCGGTTTTGGGATCAACTGATAAATATCGGCATCCTAGCGGTCCATCAAGAGCAAAACCTATTATGAGCAACAACAAAAATTTTCCGATACCACGTTTCTGTACTCTTTTGTCTATGGCCAATCGAGCAATTAGAATGCAGGGATAGGCGGGATATTCGCAGTCCTCGACGATCTGGCTTTCATCCAGTCGGTCCTTTTTTACTCGTATCGAGTCGGCTGTTATTGTGAAAAAACCCGCGACATGGTTCCTGTAGAAACATAGATGGGTCTTGCTCAGGAGTTCTTGTTGTTCTTTTAAGGCATCATTCTTAATAAAATCGTCTAATTCTGGATCTCCTGAATCAAAAAGCGATAGATTGTACCTGGTGCTTAAAAGCTCAATGCCGAGCTCATCTTCGCTGATCGGATCCATCAGAATTTAAATTGGGTGCGATGCGATCTATAAATCCGCTTCGCTTCCCGGAATAGATCGACCTGGCTAGACGTGAAATCGGCGTTAGACTCGTTCTTTAAGAACTCATCCGCTTCTTTGCCTTCTAGAGTTAATCCTAGCTCCACGGGCTTGGCCATTGACCTTCACCTCGCACACTCAAGTTGTGTGGCTCTATCCCATATAAAGATAATGAAGAGTTCCAAAACGACGCAAATCCGGGAGGCCTCAGAGTTCCTGCTTTCATTTTTCTGGCCTCCCTCTCCCCTCGCCGCCAGCTACTCTTCGCCCGCCTCCTACCCCAATAGCCCGATTCTCTCGGCGGCCCTCCGTCCGACCTCTGCAGGATCGACCTTGAGCCTCGCGACCCCAGACTCGATGGCCGCCCTCGCCACCGCTTCCGCCACCCTCGGCACCACCCGCCGGTCCAGGGGCGAGGGGATTATGCAGTCCTCGGAGATCGGCTCCGCGAGTCCAGCGATCGCCCTCGCCGCCGCCATCTTCATCTCCTCGTTGATGTCACTCGCCCGGACGTCCAGGGCCCCCCTGAATATGCCGGGGAAGCCGAGGACGTTGTTCACCTGGTTGGGAAAGTCCGACCTTCCGGTGGCCACAACCCTCGCCCCGGCCTTTTTGGCGAGGTCGGGCATGATCTCGGGGACGGGGTTGGCCATGGCGAAGACGATGGATTCTTTGGCCATCGACTCCACCATTTCCCCGGATACGATCTCCGGCGCCGAGACCCCGATGAAGACGTCCGCGCCATCCATGGCCTCGGCCATGGAGCCGGTCTTCCCTTTCGGGTTGGTGATCTTCGCCATCTCCATCTTGGAGGAGTTGAGGTCGCCTCGGCCCGCATGAATGATGCCCTTGCTGTCGCAGAGGACGATGTCGCGGACCCCGAAGCTCATCAGAAACTTGGATACTGCTACCCCTGCCGCCCCGGCCCCGCTCATGACCACCGAGACCTCTTCGAAACTCTTCTTCGCAATCTTGAGGGCGTTGATGAGGGCGGCCGCCGTCACCACCGCGGTCCCGTGCTGGTCGTCGTGGAAGACCGGGATCTCCAGCTCCCGCTTCAGCCTCTCCTCGATCTCGAAGCAGCGGGGCGCGCTGATGTCCTCCAGGTTAATCCCGCCGAAGACGGTGGCGATCCTCTTCGTCGTCTCCACGATCGCCGCTGGATCCAGAGAGTCTATGCAGATGGGGAAGGCGTCGACGTCGGCAAACCCCTTGAAGAGGATCGCCTTCCCCTCCATCACCGGCATCGATGCCGCCGGACCGATGTCGCCCAGGCCCAGGACCGCGGAGCCGTCGGTGACCACCGCCACCAGGTTCCCCTTGGAGGTGTAATCGTAGACCAGCCCCGGATCTCTCTCGATCTCGCGGCAGGGCTCGGCGACTCCGGGGGTGTAGGCGAGGCTCAAGTCCTCGCGGGTGCTGCAGGGCACCTTGCTCTTTATGGCGATCTTACCCCTTGATTTCCGGTGGAACTCCAGCGCATCATCTCGAAGGGCCATCAAAATCTCCTGCCGGGGGTTCTCTCCCCGTCCACATAAGCCTATCCGATCGGTCTCTCATGAACTCACAATCGCCTTCCCATCGATCTTCCATCTCCCTCAAGTCGATACGCCATCGATCGTCTATTGAACCCCGATCGATCTCCGGTGGACTTCCCATCGATGTGGACGCCGGGGCCAAGAGATATAAACCAGAAGCTTGAACTAGAACCGCCGGAGCCGGGGTGGCAGAGCGGACTAATCTTCTGTCTCCAAGGGGTCTGAAGAGTCCAAACGCGGCAGGCTCGAGACCTGTTGTCCCTTCTGGGACGCTTGGGTTCAAAATGAGGGGGCGAGAAAGCCCTCCCAGGAAAATCCCAACCCCGGCGCCAATAACCTTCATCCAAAAAGTTCATATCGCCGCGTTCCGTCTGCGGTGATCGCATATCGGATAAAGCGACTGAAGAGGATAATTCCATGGCTCGATTTCCAGAGGCTGAAAACCGCCTTCTCAACATGAAAATCTGCATGCGCTGCAACGCGCGAAACGCCTCCCGTTCAACCCGATGCCGCAAGTGCGGCTACAAGGGGCTTCGCGTCAAGTCCAAGGAGAGCAGAGGATAGACGATTCTGGGGCTGATGTTCTCATGATCGGTCCCGTCGAAGAGATGCTGGCAGAGGTCGCGAAGACGACCGGAGCCGCTCATCTCGCCCTCATTGACCCCGACTCCCAGAGCCCCGAGGCCGCCGGAGAGATGGCCAAGGCCGCGGCCGCCGGGGGCACCGACGCCATCATGGTGGGTGGGTCGGTGGGCGCGGCGGGCCGCGCCCTCGAGGATACGGTGAGGTCGATAAAGGCGGAGTCCAAACTTCCGGTGATCCTCTTTCCCAGCGGCGTCTCGGGGCTCTGCTCCAACGCCGATGCCGTCTTCTTCATGAGCCTGTTGAACTCCAGGAGCGCAAGCTACCTCATCGAGAACCAGGCCCTGGGCGCGCCCCTGGTTTATAAATACAGTCTGGAGCCGATCCCCATGGCTTACGTCATCGTCGAGCCCGGCGGGACGGTGGGCTGGGTCGGCGACGCCAAGCTGATCCCGAGGAGCAAGCCCGAGCTGGCCGCCGCCTACGCTCTCGCCGGGAAGTACTTCGGGATGAGGATGGTCTATCTGGAAGCGGGATCGGGGGCGAATGAGCCGGTGCCGCAGAAGATGGTGGCCGCGACCAAGAGGGTCCTGGGGGACGAGGTCCAACTGATCCTCGGCGGCGGGATCAGGTCGGGGGAGGCGGCTTGCGACCTGGTCGAGGCGGGAGCCGACGTAATCGTCACCGGGACCGGGGTTGAGAGGTCCGAGGACGTCGAGGCCTTCGTCCGGGAGATAACCTCGGCGATAAAGGGCCGCTGATCCATCTTTTTATATCTTCTCAACAGATCCGTTTCCATGGCCTCTTGGTCTCAAAAGACGGGAAAATTTCTCTCCGATAACCAGCTGGACGGCTTTCTCCTCCTGGGAGACAGCCTCTGCAACCTGGACCTCTATTATCTCTCCCGCTTTAATGCCCCAGACCGCTTCGCCCTCCTGGCCGCACCATCTCAGTCCATCCTGGTCTCGGGGATGGAGGAGGGGAGGGCGAAGAAGGAGTCGGAAGCCGACGAGGTGGTCAGCACCTCCGACTACGGGATCGTGGAAAAGCTGGCCCGGTTCGACCGCCCGGAGGACGCCTACGTTGAGGTCCTGAAGGAGTTCCTTCGGGACCGCGGGGTCAAAAGGCTGGGGATTTTTGGAGATTTTCCGGTCAGAATCTACCTGGATCTTGCCGCCGACTTCAGAGTGTCGGTCCTGGAGAGCCCCGTAGCGAGGTGGAGGGAGACGAAGTCGCCGGAGGAGATCGAGGCGATAAGGTCCTCTCAGAGGGCCTGCGAGGGCGCCATGGGAGTCGCCATCGAGATGATATCCAACTCCCGGCCCGCCGGGGAGGGTCTCGTCCTCGGGAGCGAGCCCCTAACCTCGGAGAGGGTGAAGTCCGCCATCGAGGTCTTCCTCCTGGAGAGGGGGTGTGAGGCTCAGGATACCATAGTCGCCGGCGGCAGAGACGCGGCCGACCCCCACTATGTTGGCTCTGGCCCCTTGCCGGCGAACTCGCCGATCGTCATCGACATCTTCCCCCGCTCCAAACGGACGCGATACTTCGCGGACATGACCAGGACCGTCCTCCGGGGCGAGGCGGACCCCGAAGTGGTGGAGATCTACGGAGCGGTTCTGGCCGCCCAGGAGGCGGGGATCGCTGCGGTCGGGGCCGGGGCGACGGGAAAAGAGGTCCACGCCAGAGTCCGCCAGGTCTTCGAAGAGCGGGGCTTTCCCGAGCGGGACGGCCGGGGATTCATCCACTCCACCGGACACGGGGTGGGGCTGGCCATCCACGAGAGGCCGTCCCTATCCGAGGTGGGGGGGAGCCTCGCCGAGGGGAACGTGGTCACCGTGGAGCCCGGCCTCTACTACCCGGAACTGGGCGGGGTCCGGCTCGAAGACCTGCTGGTGGTGAGAGCAGAAGGTTGCGAGAACCTCACACGCCTGGAAAAGCGGCTTATCCTCTGAGGGGAGTTTGATTGATCGGATAAGGGATCAGATAAGAAGCTTGATCGCAAGAGGAGTCTGATGGTTCATGGACGCTCAGGTGCTTGAGAATTACAGGAGGGCCGGGGATATCCTGGCCCGGGTCCGGGAAACGGCAAGCTCGATGATCGAGGTCGGGGTCTCCATCCTGGAGGTGGCAAATTTCGTCGAAGAGAAGACTCGGGAGCTGGGAGGCGAGCCCGCCTTCCCCTGCAACATCTCCCGGGACAGGGTCGCCGCCCACGACACCCCCCGGCCCCAGGATGAGTCGGTCTTCGGGGAGGAGATGGTGAAGCTGGACATCGGCGTCCACGTCGAGGGCTACATCGCCGATGCCGCGGTGACTGTGGATCTGGGGGGCCACCCCGACCTGGTGGAGGCCTCGAAGGCGGGACTTGCCGCGGCAATAGAGCTGGTGGAGTCGGGGGTGAGCACGGCAGACCTGGGAGCTGCCATCGAGGAGGCGATCCGAGGGTACGGCTACAACTCGGTGGCCAACCTCACCGGCCACGGCCTGGGCCGGTACCAGGCCCACGGCGAGCCCTCGGTCCCGAACCGGTCGATAGAAAAGGGGGTGACCCTCTCGTCAGGGGACGTCATCGCCATCGAGCCCTTCGCCACCGACGGGGTGGGGAGGATATCGGAAGCCCCCCAGGCCGAGATCTTCTCCCTGGTCGCGAAGAGGCCGGTTCGGGCGCCACCGGCGAGGGCCCTCCTAAAATTGGTGCAGGAAAATTACTCGACCCTACCCTTCGCCCGGCGGTGGCTTTCCGGCGACAGGATCGATTACGCCCTCACCCAGCTCCTGCGGGCGGGGGTCCTCCATCGGTACCCCCTCCTCTGGGAGGTGGAGGGGACCCTGGTCTCCCAGGCGGAGCATACCGTCATCGTCATGGAGAACGGGTGCGAGGTGACCACCGAGCCGAGGTGAAAGGTCGAGACGGGTTGACGATCGAGGCGAGCCGACCCTCGAAAAGATGCGAGAGCTCGACCGGGCCGACGGTTGGAATATCGGCCGGTCAGGAGTCTTCGCCGTCGTCCTCGGACCCGTCGTCTTCCTTGTAGCTGTCGTCCCCGATCTGGGCTGCGGAGATGGCGTCGATCCCGTCCAGAAGCTCCGCCGTCATGCAGTAGGGCAGATCATTGAAGGCCTCCTCGGGGAGGGCCTCCCCTCCGATGACCCTCGCCCCGATCTCGCTGAGGATCTCCAGGGCGTCCTCCATCCTCTCGTCTTCCTCGGCCAGGACTGCCTTTCTCACCATCTCCTCCAGGGGTGCCTTCTTTTCGTAGCTGCCCTGGATGTATCGCTGGCTGGAGAGGAATACCGCCGAGAGGGAGGTGTTCAGCGACTCCAGCATCAAGTTCGCGTCTTCTCCCAGGGATTCGTCCCTCTCGGAGACGATCTCCCTGATCTCGTCTATGGTGGATATCGCCTCCTCTTTGGTTATGGTGCCGTGCTCGCATCTCGCTATGACCTTCAGACATGCCAAGACCACGTCGTCCATGGCGTAGACGAAGACCGCGGCTGACGGATCCTCGTCCGACTCCTGGAGGGTGAACCCGCTCTCCTTTATCTTGTTGATCCAGTTCTGCCAGCGGCCTCGGGTGTAGAACTCTTCTTTCATAAGATCCTCTCATCGGTAAGCATCGATCAGCTCTACCCGTTCCAGCACAGGTCGGGAATCCTTTCATCGGTAAGCATCTACCAGCGCCACCCGTTCCAGCACCAGGTCGGGAATCCTCTCCTCGCCCACAGCCTCGATCTCCGCATCCCCTATCTCGAAGGCCTCTCTTACAGCCGCCTGGCTCCAGCAGGGCCCTTCGCCGTCGACCTCGACGATATGGGAAATCTCGGGAGCGGTGCCGTTCTCCACAACGATCAGGGCAACCCGTTCGGTGGCCTCTGATACGCCCATGGAGAGCGCCCGCTCGATCTGTCTCTGACCCGACGCATATCGGAGAATTTCAAGCCCCAGGTCTTTGGCCACGTTCCTCTCCTCGGAGAAGGCCCGCATCGCCTTCTCAGCGGCGAAGGCGGCGTGGCTTACCCCCACCAGGAGGGAGGCGTCCATCGCCTGGATGATGCAGCCGTCCTCCCGAGCCTCTCTCAAGGCCGCGAGAAACGCATCTTTCTCCCTTATCTTAGGTCTTCCAAAGAGGAGGCGAAGATCTCTCATCATCGGGTGGTTCGGCGACGGAGTTTAAAAGTTTGCGGTCGCGCTCCCCGGAACGATATGGACGACGGTGGCTTGCTCAGATTAATATAAATGAAATATATAAATGAACTTGGTCAGATCGCGATGGGTTGGAGAATGGGCCGGTCTCAGCATTCTATGGCGTCGCCCGCAATGTTTTCAGCATTCTATGGCAACGGTCTCAGCCATCTATGGCGTCGCCCGCAATGTTTTCAGCATTCTATGGCAACGGTCTCAGCATTCTATGGCGTCGCCCGCGTCCAAGATCACCACTTCGGAATCGCAGAGCGTCTCCACCAGATCCCGGAACAGAGCTGGGTCCTGTCTTATCTGGGGCCAGGTGTTGTAATGCATCGGTATGACCAGGTGGGGTCTTATCCAGCTGGTGGCGATCGCCGCCTCTCTGGGGCCCATGGTGTACCTCCCCCCGATGGGAAGGAGGGCCACGTCGGGCCGATAGAGGTCTCCTATCAGCCTCATGTCGCTATAGAGGGCGGTATCTCCGGCGTGATAAACCCTGATCCCATCGTCGATGACGAATCCTGCAGCCTCGCCGCCGCAGATCGGCGGATCTGTGACCGTGATGTCGGCAGAGTGGACCGCCCAGGTCATGGTGAAGACGACCTCACCCATCTGGAAGGAGCCTCCGATGTTCATCCCCTCAGACTTGACTCCCTGACGGGCCAGGTATCTCGCCACCTCGGAGACGGCGAGGACTGGCGAGCCCGTCCTCCCGGCTATCTCTTCGGCGTCGCCGAGATGATCGGAGTGGCCATGGGTGACGGCGATGAGGTCGGGCTCGAGCTCTTCGGTCGATCGAGGTGCCATGGGGTTCTCCCGGAGGTAAGGGTCCAGGAGGACGTTCATGGATCCGGCAAGCTCAAAGCAAGAATGAGAAAGCCAGGTTATCTTCATCTTCACTCACCTGGTGCCACCGCCGTCCCCGCTTAAGAAGCCAAACGGAGGTGGATCTTTGAAGGTTTGAGGAGCGGCCCCTCGGCCGCCCCGGATTTAAACCAGTCCTGAACGCTGAAGTCTCAAGAGATCGGCGGTATCAAGCTTCTCACCCTGTCTGAACTGGGTGAGGATCTCCTCGGCCTCTTTTCTGACCTCGGCCTTGACCTTGTCCTCTCTCTTCTCCCGGTTCTTCCTTCTGAGTCCGGTGATGATCTTGTCGAAATCTCGAATCTCCCGCTGAGTCCTTATGAACTCCCGGTGCTGCTTGTCGGCCGCCTCCTGGGCCTTTACGAACTCCCGGTGGGCACCGTCAGCCTGGGCCCTCACCTGGTCGGCCTCTTTGAAGGTGGCGATCATCTTGTCGTGATATTCCTGGGCGAGCTCCGCGGACTTAGTAACGAGATCGTGGTATTCGGACGCCTGGTCCCGAAGTTTCTGCGCCTCGTCCAGAAGATCTCTTAGCACCTCGTTCTTCTCCATCTGCTCCTTCCTCGTCTTGAACTCGGCCCGGAGCGCTGAGATCTTCTCCACCAGCTGCTTCTCCTTGTCGGGGCTCAGAACCTCGGTCTGCTGTTTGAACTCCATGTGGTCTATCTCTCTGCGCAGACCTCGAATGGATCGGTCACCGGTCAGGTTGTGCTTCTTCCGGATCTCGTCTATCTGAGCGTACAGGTCGTTGGTCTTCTCGTTGTACTCGTCCCGCTTCTGTTTGGCCTCGGCCACGTTCTTGTTGTACTCGTCACGGAGCGTCTTGAGCTCTTGGGCCTTGTCTATGAGCTCCTTGGTCTTCTTGTTCAGTTCATTCCGCTCCGCGGCCCATTTACTGGCTTCAGCGTTGAGTTGGCTGCGACTATCCTTATAATCGACGGCCTGTTGCTTCAGCCGGGCCTTCTTTTCTTCCAATTCTGCCAGCATCCCCCTTTTGTCCTCCTTTTCCAGCTCCTGGGCTGGTATTTCGTCCCTTCCCTACGGCACTATCCATCGTGGGGCATCATCTACATCACATGCTTCCTCGATCGATCTCTTCCGGAGGAGATCCGTATAAAATCTCGAACTTAATCTTGTCCGTTGACCGCATCAGCCGAGCTTTGCACGCATCTCATCGAAAGATCGCGCTCTTCGAGCTTAATGGAACCAAAATATTGCTCGTTCCCGAGATCGACGCCGACGGGCATGTGGCAAATTTCTACTCTATCCCTTACGTATTAACCTTTTGGTTAGAACCGTCTCCCAGGGCATGTGGTGATCGCGCTTTAAGGGGCAGATCGGTCCAATTCTCTTCGGAGCACTCCTAGGTTATGAGTATTTGATAATTTTGATAACCGACGGGGGTGAGAGCCTCTCTCCCTATTCACCTTTCCGATCGATCCAACCACAATTTACAAGTTCCTCGCCGTTCATCTTTCTCCAGTTCGCTGGAGGAATCAGGTTGAAGCCGGAGATGTACAAAGGGATGCCCGCCGTATTCAAGAGGAAGGACGGGAAGTTCGAGATAAAGATCCTGGTGACCGGAGGGATGCTAACTCCCGGCCAGGTGAAGCGGATCGGAGAGGTGGCCGAGAGGTACGGCGCCGAGGTGCACATAACGGTGAGGCAGGAGCTTTCGATCCTGGGGGTACCCGAGGAGAAGCTGGAGGCTGCCCTCAGCGACCTGAGGGAGGAGGGGCTGATGCCCGGGTCCGCCGGGATGACCTTCAGGAACGTCGTCTCCTGCCTTGGTTCCGATTATTGCTTCAAGGCCGCGGCCGAGACGACTTCCCTGGCCAGGGAGATTGCGGAGAGGTTCACGGGCGAGAAGACCCCCGGCCCCCTCAAGGTGGGGATCGGCGGGTGCCCCTTCCCCTGCACCAGGCCCCAGTTCAACGAGATCGGGATCATGGGGCGGGTCAGGCCTGAGCTGGATCTGGAGAAGTGCACCGGATGTGAGAGGTGCGTTGCGGTCTGCAAGGTGGGGGCGGCCTCCGTAGTCGACGGAAAGGCGGTCATCGACTACGACAAGTGCGTCATGTGCGGCCGATGCGTGGTGAACTGTCCCGTAGGGGCGCGGTACACCGCGGAAGACGGGTACATGCTCTTCGTCGGCGGGCGCGGGAGCTGGCCTCCCCACGAGGGGTGGATGTTCCGCGACTTCGTGGACCGGGATGAGATCCTGCCTCTCATCGGCCGCATCCTGGAGGTTTATCGGGCGGGAGCCAAGCCCGGAATGAGGCTGCGGGAGTTCATCAATTCCATAGGATTCGAGGAGTTCAAGCGGCGTGTCCTATCATCCGGCGCTGAATAGTGCCTAGAGGGCAATTTCGCGAATGGGGGACTCATTCTCTATTTTATCTCCTTTTTTGGGATCATCAAATCATAAATTCCATTTTTTTTCGCCCGAAATATCCGATAACCGCTTTTTTCACCAAAATATCCCCGAATGCTTGGGAAATCCGAAGTTGATTCCCAGGCTCAATATCTCATGCAATCAACAGATTAAAATAGGTGGGTGGCGTTAGATTTATGTAAGTCTCTACCGAACTTAGTTTAGACGGAGGGAGTGATCTGAAAAAAGTTACACTTGCTATACTCGCCCTGTCATTGCTGATGGGGATGGCGTCAGCAGGGCCAAATTGTGAGACGTGTTCGGATTCGTCTTGCGATGTCAAGACAGATTGTTATGGAACACATCTTTGTGGAATAGGGACGACGGCTAATAATATCACCTTCGACTTCGACCAGAGCGTCCAGGGCAGCGGCTACTTCATGACTTATCGGTATATTCAGCTCGATTCTCCGGGAACCAACGCAGACGGGCCGATGTACAAGGATTATGCCCACGGAAGCGGCACTATAGACAATGAGATCACCATCTGTGCTGAGGAGATCGAATACTCCCGGCCTGTGGGCTGCTTCAGAGAGTGCGAGGCGTACTCCTGCATCTCGGCGAGGGAGGACAACTCCATGGTCTACTCCCCAATGACCATGTCCTACGGGAACGGCTTCTACGCCAAAAACCCGATCAGGTACGACTCCCTCCTCAAGGAGAAGACCGTCATCAAGAACTACAAGCCCGCCACCATGATGCACCACCAGGTGGAGTACGCGAAGGCGATCGATAAGGAGATCGACATCATAGTCAAGGACAAGCGATACATATACGATGATCCGGTCTATCAGGGAGTCGGGTACACCACCATGAAGATCAATGAGGACATCACCGACGGTATGGTCGACATCGGAGTCCTTCAGGGAGAGCCCCACTCCATGAATCCCGAAGTTCCCTACGACGGCAAGAGGGCCACCTCCGTCTGGGCGAATCCCATGATCGAGATCGATGAGCACTACGTCGGAACCTTCCACATCGAGAAGAACATGACCATCGACGTGCCCTACAAGAAGGAAATTGTGCCCAAGGACTGGCTCACCTGCTGCATCCTCGGATGTGGCAACCCGTGCGACTATGGAGACTACTACAACCCCTGCAATTACGACTGCATGGGCATGACCATGGCCAACACGACCACCACCGCGGTGGGTGCCGTCTACAGCGATATCCCTACGACAAGCGGCGGATGCTGCGGGAACTGATGGGGAAAGTCTTCCCCACTCTTCTCTTCTTTTATTCGGTCTGGTTCTCTGACGGCCCCCTATGATGGTCAGTTTTCTCTTCACAATCGCAACCGTCGTCAGACGGATATCGCCGAAAAAGGCTTAACTTCAGACCGGCAGATGGCCTGACATGCGGTTTTCGGACTGGGAGCCGATCTACGAGGAGATCCTGGCTGAGTTTGGCTTCTCCAGAGAAGCGGATGAGGAGGCGGCCCGGCTCCTTCAGAGCCTCTTATCGGGGCGGGGGGGCGATCTGTCCATCGAGGATCTCGACTCCATGATCCGGGGGCGCGAGGTCCTCGTCTGCGGGAACGGACCGAGCCTTCCGCGAGATCTGGAGTCGATCCTCGCGGGTCGCAGATCATCGCAGCCGTCTTGCGACGATATGGTCATCGTGGTCGCCGACGGGGCCACGACCGCGGTCCTGGCGGCAGATCTCCTTCCGGACCTCATCGTCACCGATCTCGACGGCTTTCTCCCAGACATCCTCGAGGCCAATGCTCGGGGCTCGGCGGTGGTGGTTCATGCCCACGGAGATAACATGACCCTCCTCGCGGAGTGGGTCCCCCAGCTGACCAGAGTCCTCGGCACCACCCAGTCCGAGCCCATCGAGGGGATCTTCAACTTCGGCGGCTTTTCCGACGGAGACCGGTGCGTATTTCTCGCCCGTCGGTTCGGGGCAAAGAAGATCGGGATCATCGGCTTCGATTACGACGATCCAGAGGTGACCGCGATCAAGAAGATGAAGCTCCTGTGGGCCCGAAGGCTGGTGGCGATGGCCCTGGATCCGGCTTTTTCGTCCGGCCGGTAGCGCCAGGCTCGAAATCCCGGCTCAATTCAGGACCTTTAGCCTGCTCTTCATCGCCTTTATAGAGCCTTCAGACTTCTTCGAGGATCTGGGCCAGGACCTCCATGGTCTCGGCCAGGATCTTACTCTTTTCTCGGGCCGCGTCGATGACGATAAACCTCTCGGGCTCTTGCTTCGCCATCACCTCGAAGTTTTCAGCCACCTCTCGGAGAAACTCCTCTCGCTCGAACTTCTCCCGGGCTTTGGCCTTCGTGGACATCGCCTCCTCTCCCTGCCTCAATAGACACCTCTCCATCGCCAGGGCTGGATCTATTGAAAATAGGATTGTCCTGTCCGGGTGGACGCTCCAGGGACGATGGAGCTCTGTCACCAGCTCCAGGGGGCGGGGCACGACTTCGCGCAGGGTTGCTCCCTGGTAGGCTACCCTGGAGTCGGAGTACCGATCCGAGATGACCACCATCCCCTCTTCGAGGGCGGGGATCACCGTCTCCGCCAGGTGGTGGGCGTGGTCAGCCATGAAGAGAAAGAGCTCCTCCATCTTCTCCGCCCCTTCCATCCTCGAATCCCGCATCTTCTGAATCAGGGTTTCGGTTCCTCCCCCCGCCAAATCCCTTCTCAGCCTCTCTCTTATGAGCCGCCCCTCTTCGCCGTCCGTAGGCTCGGCGGTGAAGAGAAAACGCCTTCCTGCGAAGGGCGGCTCTTCTTCCTCGGCGATCTTGCGGGCGACCTCGGCGGCGATGGTCGACTTTCCGCTACCGTCGATGCCCTCGAAGGTGATGAGAATTCCCCTCATGATCTGCAGGGGACGATCAGGAGCTGCTGATATTTAAGCCAATGGAAGATAGGAGGAGAAAACAATGTGAAATTAATATTAATTATTCGGATGATGTAAGTATGTCGCCCGATGCTCTGCTAACTCTGAGGCCTCATCCTCTGGACTATCCGCAGTCGGCTCAGTGACCCTCGCAGCGGGCTAATATGTACCGCATCTGGGTTGTCTTGAGGTCATGGGCAGACGAAAGTCACTATCTCCCCCAAGGACCTATCAACGCGGCTTTTCGTGTCGTTCCCTCTTTGCGCCGGCAGTCACGGCGACGGCGGGATGCCTGGGCTCCTGCCAGTCCTCTGAAGGGAACTGCCATTCTATAAGCGAAGTACTATATAAGGGTGCTGGCTTGCATCGGAGAGCTCCATCCCTCCACGTGGGGTTATAACATAATTTCGGCATAAACGCCGGGTAGCAAAGGTTTAAGTCAAAGTTGCGCGTTGAATAACTTCGGAGGTGTTTCATCTGGCTGATAACGTCTACGTGGTTGGCCACAAAAGCCCAGACACTGACTCAGTAGCTGCGGCCATATCCTATGCGAACCTGAAAAACCAGCTGAACATGCCGGAGATTTACGTCCCGGCTGCGGCGGGAACCATCAACAGCGAGACCAAGTTCGTCCTCGATCACTTCGGCGTCCCCGTGCCGGAGACGATCACCGACGGCAAGGGGAAGAAGATCGTCCTCGTCGACCACAATGAGGTCGCCCAGGCGGTGGACAACATCAAGGAGGCGACCATTATGGAGGTCGTAGACCACCATAAGATCGGCGACATCACCACTCCGAACCCCATCTTCTTCCACAACGAACCCGTCGGCAGCACCGCGACCATCGTCTCGGCGATGTACGATCAGTTCAACGTCCCCATCACCAGAGAGATGGCTGGCGTGATGATCTCCGCGATCCTCAGCGATACCGTCCTCTTCAAGTCCCCCACCTGCACCGAGAAGGACAAGGAGCAGGTAGCAAAGCTTGCCAAGATAACCGGTGAGGACTATCAGCAGTACGGGATTGCGATGCTCACCGCCAAGAGCGACATATCCTCGAAGACCGCCCTGGATATCGTCAAGGGCGATTACAAGCACTTCGACTTCGCAGGGACGAAGGCTGGCGTCGGCCAGATCGAGGTCATGGACCTCTCGGTCCTCGCGCCCAGGAGGAAGGAGATCCTGGACGAGATGGAGAAGGTGAGGAAGGATGAAGGTCTCAGCTTCGTTCTGATCATGCTCACCGACGTCATGAAGGAGGCGAGCGATCTCCTCTTCGTGGGAACCCCGGTGGACAAGTTCGAGAAGGCCTTCGAAGGGAAGATGGAGAACAGCTCCATCTACAAGAAGGGGGTCTTGTCGAGGAAGAAGCAGGTCATCCCCCCGCTGGAAGCGGCCTTCAAGTGAGGGCAGGCTTCATCTATTTTTATATTTTCTACCTGCTCGGATGGACCTTTCTGTTCCCCATCCTGACCAGGGGCTTTGAGAGGTGCCTCCTGGCGCAGGGCGGAACCTCGTAGAACCCCTCTTCGATCTCCCGCGGGATCGCGGCCAACACCTTCCCCTCGGTCCTGGTCTTGCACACTCTGCACCGGTAACCCTGCCCCCGGCCCGCCGACTTCATCCGCCGTCCGCAGGAGGGGCAGAGGGGGGCCGTCCGGGCTTCCAGCACGGCCAGGCGGACCACCTCCATCTTTTCGATGTTCAGGGTCCTCTTCTTTACGGCTCCGTAGACCTCAATGGTATCTCCGGGAGCGAGGGCCTTCACCTTATCCCTGAAGTTCTTCGTCGGCTCGAATGCGGCGCAGACGATGGCGCTCGTTCCGTCCTCTGAGGCCAGGGGGAAGAAGAGGTGCCCCCCCTCGATGGCCTCAGGTTTCTCGACCACCACGCCCTGAAGGTGGTAGCTTCTGTCCTCGACCACGCCGCCGATCTCGCCGGGGCTGATGTGGGCGTCCGTCCCCTGATTTGTTTTGTAGATCACGGTCCTCTCGGGAGGCTCAGACCTGATCGTCTTCAGGGCCGCCCGGAGGATTTCAGGGTCCTCGCCCCGGATCCCGAAGAGGACGGGGTCCCTGGAGTGGGGGGCGAAGACCACCTTTCGGTTGTGGTGGTCGACGGTGTCCCAGGTCCCGGGGTAGGTGAGCTCGTCGGCCCTCCAGACCGACTCCTCGTCGATCTCTCGGGGGGTGCCCCACCGCTCTGGCCGCCGATAGGCCAAAAGCTCGTAGGTGCAGTCAGGAAACTCTGCCCCCATCGCTGCCAGGGCCCCGATGAGGCCCTGCCCGTTTTTGAATGAACGGGACCACAGGTCATATCGATCGATGATCTTCTGGGCCTCCTTAACCTCCAAAACCTCGGAGAGGGCCCTCCGGTAGAAGATGGAGAGCTCCTCGGGCACGGTCTCTGCCACCACCAGGCCGGGGTTGGTCTTGGGACCGGAGAAGTCGGACAGCTCCATCAGGGTCTCCAGGGCGATCTTCTTGGCCTCAAGAGGCCGGTCGGTTTCTAAGGAGAAGGAGATGGCGGCGTTCCCCCGGGTCTTGAACTGGACGGTGGGGTTGAGCCTGACCAGCTTGGGGAGGCCGATGATCTCGCCCAGCCCTTCGAGCCTCTCCATCATCACCGCCGCGAGGTAGGTGGTGCAGAGCCCGTCTTCGGAATCGGTATCGTCTACGCCTATGATCATCATGATGGTGAACCTTTAAATAACGGCTGAGCCCAAAGCGTATACGACCATGAATAAGGAGTTTCTGACCGATCGGGTCTCTGATCTCCTGATGAGGTCGGGATTTTCTGTCTCCGACCGGTGTTACGTGAGGCCGAGAAGCTTCGATCTGGCGGCGAGGCGAGGTGGCGTCCTCCTTATTCTCAAGATCCTCTCAAACATCGACGGTCTCAACGAGAAGACCGCGGTGGAGATTCGCCGCCTGGCTAAATACCTTTCCGGAAACCCTCTTCTTGTCGGGGAGAAGACCAGGGACCACGGCCTGGAGGGCGGCGTCGTCTATTTCAGGTATGGGGTTCCCACCGTCAGCTTCACCACCCTCTCAGACTGGATCGTCGAGGACGTCCCTCCCCTGGTCTACGCCGCCCACGGGGGGCTCTACGTCAAGATCGACGGCCCCCTCTTGAGAAAGCTCCGGCTTGAGAGCGGCGTATCTCTGGGGGCTCTGGCCTCGGAGCTATCCGTCTCTCGGCGGACGGTCAGCAAGTACGAGATCGAGAGCATGGACACCACCATCGAGGTCGCCCTCAGGCTTGAGGAGCTCTTCGGCCGGGAGCTGATAAAGCCGGTCGAGATCCTGGAGCCCAAAAAGCCAATTGCAGAAGAGCTGGAGAAGATCGATGACAAGGTTCTTCGACACCTGGCCTCGATCGGCTTCGACGTCTTCCCCACGGCCCAGTCTCCTTTCAACGCCATCACCCAGAAGGAGGATATGGTGGTCCTCACCGGCCTGGGGAAGTTCTCCTCGACCTTGCTCAAGAAGGCGAGGCTTATGAGCAGCCTCTCGATCGTGACCAAGACCTTCTCTGCGGTGATCGTCGATGGCGAGACCAAGGTCGAGAGGGTCGAGGAGACGGCGGTGATCGAGAGCCGGGAGCTGGAGCTGATCGACAAGACCAGCGAGTTCGCAGACCTGATGTCGGAGAAGCAGGACCGATGAGGCGCTTCTCGTGCTCGATCATCCATCTTTTCGGAGGGGATCGTCTTGATCACCGGCCTCTCTGAAAGGCTGGAGCGGTCCGGGAAGGTCTTCGTGGTGGCGGTGGCCGGAGACAGCGGGTCCGGCAAGACCACCCTATCCCGGGGGATCAGAAGGCTCCTCGGCGACGACCTCATCTCCACCTTCAGCACGGATGACTACCACAGCTTCGACCGTCGAGAGAGGAAGGTACGAGGCATAACCCCGCTGAACCCGGAGGCAAACCACCTGGACCTCCTGGCGGAGCACCTCGGGGCCTTGCGAAGGGGCGAGGCGATCAACAAGCCGGTCTACGACCACACCGAGGGAAAGATCAGAGGTCCGATCCCCTTCAGGTCGGCTCCGGTCCTGATCGTGGAGGGGCTTCACCCCTTTTATACCCAGAAGCTTCGGGAGGAGACGGACTTCAAGATCTTCGTCGACCCCAGCCGAGCCGTCAAGAGGCGCTGGAAGATCAAGAGGGACTGCGTCGACCGGAACTACGAACGGGAAAGGGTGTATAAAGAGATCCTGGAGCGGGAGCCCGACTACAAGCTCTACGTCGACGTCCAGAAGATCTACGCCGACGCCGTGGTCAAGATCGAGGACTCGCGGCTTCCTCCTCCCTTCGACTTGGAGACTCCTCCCCAAAGGTACTCAGTAAGGCTCATCCAGAAGATGATGGGGGCGACTCCGTCGGGGGTGGACCTGACCATCGACCTGTCCGCCCTATTCCGTCTCGCTGAGAGCGAGTTCTCCATCTCTTTGCAGCGGGACGACTACTACGGCAAAAGGGTGAGCGTCCTGACCGTCGACGGCGAGCTTCATCGGTCCATGATCGAGGGGCTCGAAGAGAAGCTCTGCCGCCTCTCGGGTTCCAGCTCGCCCATCTGCGACCGCTCCGGAGAGGACCGGATCAGCTCCACGGGGATGGCCCAGATCCTCCTCTCCTGGCGGCTCTTGGAGATGCTCGATCTCCACCTGTCCGGCCTCGGAGTCTGAAGGCCCATCTTCGCAAACTTGCGCCCCATTTCTCAGTCTACCCTCTTGAACCTCTCACCCTTCACCCCGCATACCGGGCACTTCTCCGGCGGCTCCCTCTCGGCGGTCATGCCGCAGACCGGGCAGACGTAGTAGGGGTAGCTCTCGTCCTTTTTCGCCTCCAGGTTCTCCATCATCTGGTGGTAGAGGCCGGCGTGGATCTCCTCTACGTCGTTTGCGTATCGGAAGCTCCTCTCCGCGGCCCGCTCCCCATCGGCCCTGGCGGCGTCGATCATCGTCGGGTACATCTCCTTGAACTCGTGGGTCTCCCCGGCGATCGCCTCCCTCAGATTCTCCTTGGTGGACTTGACCGCCTTCATCGCCTTCAGATGGTTTATTGCATGAACGGTCTCGGCCTCGGCGGCGGCCCGAAAGAGCCTTGCAGCCTGAGGGTAGCCCTCCTGATCGGCCTTCTCGGCGAAGGCGAGGTACTTTCGGTTCGCCATCGACTCACCGGCGAAGGCCTCATGGAGATAATCTTCTGACTTGGACATGGTGGAAGTTTATCAAACTGATTCGATAAAAGGGTGTGGGGCCTCTTGTGAAAATGTGGAATTTCTACCGCTTGCTATCGTAGAACCTCCAGAGAGGATTTTGATCTCCCGGAGATTCGGGAGATCAAACTCAAAACTCTTTAGTACCCGGCAACCCAGAATATCAGCTCATGCTCAGCATCGACGAGGGAAGGAGGGCCGTGGCCCTGGCAAGAGAGGCCCTGACGGCTTACATCAATCGCAAAGAAAGGATAAAGCCGGAGGATCTGCCCCCCGCCTTCGGAGAGAAGGCCGGGGTCTTCGTGACCCTGCACCAGGACGGCGATCTCCGGGGGTGCATCGGCTACCCGGAGCCGGTTATGAAGCTCGGGCGGGCGATAGTCGACTCGGCGATCAACGCCGGAGCAAACGACCCCCGGTTTCCTCGGGTGAGGCCTGAAGAGCTTTCCCATATCGAGATCGAGGTGACGGTCCTGACCCCCCCGAGGCCCTATGATGTACGAAACCGGGATCTTCCCGGGGCCGTGAAGATCGGGGAGCACGGCCTCATCGTCAAGAGGGGGATGTGGTCGGGGCTCCTCCTCCCTCAGGTGGCGACGGAGTGGGGGTTCGACCCCGCAGACTTCCTCTGTCAGACCTGCGTCAAGGCGGGGCTTGCTCCCGACTCCTGGATCGATGAGGAGACGGAAGTTCTCTTCTTCGAGGGTCAGGTCTTTGCCGAGGTGGCGCCGGGGGGCGAGGTGGTGGAGAAGGACATATGCAAGTGCGCATGATGAAAACGGGTCTCTATCTGGAATGCTTAGTGATTCGCGGCTTATACCGCACCATGAATCTGAGATCTTTTGATGGGATTGCTGAATTGAACATTGTAAGATAATCTATTTATACGTCCGTTTTTTTACAAATCTGATATCCAAAAGAACCGAAGGCACAGCGAACTGCAAATTGGAGCTGTATTATATCCCAAATTAATTTAAGCCCACATAATATTCAATAATATAAGTAATTCATGGTGCTATTCTATTAACTAAATTAAAATACGCCGCGGGAATATATTTATATCAGAAAATTACAAAGTACATGAAATGAGGATATAATTATGTCAATTGATGACCATTTATTAACCCGAGAATCCTTAGAAAGGTTTAAAGAGGCACATCCCGAACTCGATTCTGTAACCAAGATATTATCGCGCTATCCTGTATCCGAGAATGGAGATGGAGAAGAGGGCTTCATACGCGACTTTGCAGATGAACTCGACGGAGGCTCCCGGGAAGCAAGACAGGTCTACAGAATGGCGGCGAATATCCAGGAAAAGGCCGCTTTGATATGGGCAAATATCAGCGATGCTGCGTCACCCCATTTTAATCAGGCGCTATTCAATAACTTACCAGAAGATTTTCTCCAGCAGTTACAATCTATCCCCGGTTATAATCGGTTGTTTGGCAGCCTCGACTATTTGGAATGTGACCATTGCCGCTCGATCTTTAGCCCTGCAGCTTATTTCGTAGAGCTGATGAGATTTGTGGAGACGAATATCACAAGCAAAAATAAAAGTACATCTGAATGCGAGGATGGAATTCCAGATAAATGCGTGCTGAAATACCGGAGACCTGACCTTTATGAGATGCAGCTGAACTACAGCAATACGAATGATCTTATACCCTACATCGATCTGGTAAACGAGCTGTTGGAAGTATTCATCAAAAATGAAGAAACTGCAGAAAAGGATGCTTATGAACTTGTGGAAGATGCGGTCTTTCCGACGAGCCTTCCCTTCAACTTGCCCTTAGAAGAGATTCGCAGCTACCTTAAGCAATTGGGGACGAGCCTATACCAGATTTATAAGGTGTTTGAAAATCTACACGATGCCAATACAAGAAGTTTGACTGCAAGAGAGTTTTTGGAGCTTTCTCCAAAGGAATTCAACCTCATTAAATTTGAGAACTCCTCGCCATCAGATCTCTCAGAGTACTATGGCGATCTTCCCCTAACAGGCGAAAACGGATTGGAGAATGTGGATCTCTTTTTGGAGCAGACAAGGCTGACACGTCAAGAGCTCAATGAGCTGATCTTTCAGGATTTAGATCGCCATGAACTCAATGCGGGGCTGTCCAGGCTGTTCTTCGTCAACAATGTGGATGATGGGCAGGGGGCCCTTGGGATCTTCCATGACGACGAGGGATACGAAAAGTTGCTCAATCTCAGCCTTAAAAAGCTTGATCACATATACCGATTTGTGAAGCTATCCCGTAGCTTGGGCTGGTCTTTTACAGATCTTGACTGGTCCTTGAGGTCATTGTGCGAATCTTACATACCAGAAAAGGTAATGATGTTTGATGGGATCAACGATTATGTAACTTGCCCAAATGCCGAGAACCTAGATCTGACTCAAGCATTCACGATTGAAGCCTGGATCAATCCAACCCGATCCGGGAGAAATGCGGTAGTGGGGACGTTGATCCGCGATGGCAGTCGTCAATTTCACGTCTTTTTCGGGCTTGGCCCCTCCAATGAGTTAATATTCCGGGTTAGGAAAAGTATCGAGGATGGAACTGAGTTTAATACGGAATTTGGGCTTACGAGTGATCGTCTCGTCCCTCTGAGGGTATTCACCCATGTAGCTGTTGCGGTGGGCGGCGACAACGCAAGACTTTACATCAACGGGCAACTGGATAATGAAGCGGACATTGTTGGAACCCCAATAGATCCGACGAGTTCTGCTCAGGTGAATCTCAATATCGGCAAAGATCTCTACGATGAATATTTCGACGGTTGCATAAAGGATGTCCGGATCTGGCGATCCGCCCGCGGCCAGGCGGCGATCGAGGATAATATATATTGTCGGTTCACAGGTCGGGAAAACGATTTGATGGGATACTGGCCTCTAACTGAGTGGAATACGCTCTTCGATCTGACGCCGAATGGCAATGACGGGATCATGGGCGGGGAGGAGTTTGTCACCCAACCTAACTGGGTGAGCAAGGACTTGATACTCGACCCATTGCCAGATCGGGGAGATGGAACTGGCTATCAGTTCAACGGCGTCGATCAATACCTGGCGGCCCGAGGGGTCGAGTACGGAGAGTTCGACCAGATGACCCTCGAAGCGTGGGTCAAAGTTGAGGGCGATGGGGACAATTGTATCATCTGCATGAACGATGAACTGGAAAATCTCGACTTCGTTCTGTGGATTGACAGTTCTGGTAAGCTGACTTTTGACATCGGGACTATATCTTATCAAAGCGTCGGATCTATTGAATCACAGCAGCTCACACATGTATGCATCGTTCTAGAAAATTCCGAAATCAGGATTTACATAGATGGGATTTTAGACAAAACGATTTCACTTTCATCCCAAGTCAATTTCATGCTAAACGAACGTAATCTGAACATCGGCAGGTCTTTCGACGATAATTATTTCAATGGAGTCATTAAAGAGGTTCGCCTCTGGAACAGGGCTCGCGACCAAGATCAGATCGCCCTATATATGTACCGTCCCGTTCCTTCGGGAGAGGCGGGGCTGATCGGCTACTGGCGTCTGGACGAAGTTGAAGATGGAATCGCAGAAGACCTTTCTTACAGCCAGAACCACCTCTATCTGGGCGGCATTCCCGAAGATTACATGCCCGAACGGAGGACGACGGATAGATTAGAGCCAGAATCGTTTCAGATACCCTTGGATGGGACGGCGCTCCAATTTGATGGCGATAACGACGTCATCGTCATCCGCAATCCGAAGAACTGGGGCCTTGGCAAGTATGAGCGACTGACCTTGGAGCTGTGGTTCAATCCATTGGATGAAGACCGGTCAGATGAAAGACAGGTGATCTTCTCTCAGGGGGATGCCGAGGCGGGATTGAACATCTACCTTTACAACGATCAGCTGCATGTATTGTCGTGGAAGAACAACTTTGAGAAAACCGAACTCCAGCAGTCCGTCTTCAAGACCGGGCCTATCGAGTACGGCAGCTGGCACCATATAGCGGTGACCAACGATGAGTTTCCCACCCCAAGCCCCCTTCCAGCAGACAACGTGGAATTCAGGGCGTACCTGGACGGAGAAGCCCTGAAGATGGAGGGCAATTCGGAGGTCGCTAGCGGGTATCGGCTGAGCCCGGTGGGGCCCGCCTATCTGGGGGGGCTCGGTCAAGAAGGGACAACCCGTTTTAACGATGCTTATTCCGAACCAGATCAAGAGCATCTGTATTTCTTTGCGGGTCGGGTCGCCGACCTTCGCCTGTGGAAGACGGTCAAAACTGCTGAAGAGATCGAACAAGATCGTCATTTTGCACCAGAGATCACAGAGGACCTGGTCGCTTACTTCCCCATGGACGAAGGTGAAGGCTGGCTGGTCAGAGATCGGGCTAGCGAGCAGCACGAAAATAGGCACGTGGGCACTCTCCAAAAGCGGAACATCGCGCTCATCACCAAAAGAACAGATACCGAGCTGGTCAACGTCTACTCCCACTATGTCGATCCGGACGCTGCCGATCCGGGAGCGTTGGGGTGGAAAGACTACGTATATTCCGGCAGAATGCGGATAACCGAGGAGAACGCTGCCGTCGGCATCACCTTCTTAAGCCGGCACCCTGAAAATGTCGATCAATACTACGCCTTGCGGCGGGATGGCAAAGATGATACATTCCATCTGGTCGCTCATCCCCTCGGAGTTCAGAACGTCAAGAGCTCCGATGCGGATGCGGACAAGACCGATTCTGAAGTCGTCCCTGATGTCGATATATGGTATCGCTTTTTAGTAGAAGTTATGGATGAGAATTCCCGAACCACCATCAAAGCTAAAGTTTGGCCAGAAACCGAAGCAGAACCTGCAGATTATCAAATTGATGCATTTGACGACTCTGACATTCGCATCGTCAGCGGCACAGTTGGCTTATGGACGTCAGGGGCCAGCGAGGGCTCTCGGCAATTCGACAACCTGAGAGTATGGCCTGCCTCGATACCGGATCCGAAGCTGCTTGACCTTCTCCTTAACGTCAACTTCGAGGCGAAATCACAGATGCCAGAGCCTGAGAAGTGGTCCGATACATGCGATCGCCTCAAGCCTGCAGGTGACGAGGTTCTGTTCAAGCAGGTCGTAGTCGGCAGCGGTGGTGATGTCGCCTTCGGCACCGATTCTACAGATGCGAACATTCACTCTCATTACAATCCAGCTAATTTGGATATCGATGTTTTAGGGTGGAAAGATTACGTTTACCGGGGCAAGATGCGAATGACCGATCCTGAGGGCGGCATTGGGGTGACGTTCCTGAGCCGTTATCCTGAGGATATCGACCAATACTACGCTCTGCGGCGGGATGGCAAAGATCGTACATTCCATCTGGTCGCTCATCCCCATGGGGTCCAGAGCGTCAGCTCCGATGCGGACAAGATGGATTCAGGAATCGAACCTGAACCGAACACCTGGTACCACTTCCTGATCGAACTCGAAGATACGGGAAGCCGAACCGAGATTCGGGCTAAGGTCTGGACCGAGGGCGACCCCGAGCCCTCCGAGTTTAAGATTGAGGCCTATGATGACAGCAGCATTCGCCTCACCTCTGGTACGGTTGGGGTGTGGGCATCCGATGCCGGCTCAAAGTATTTCGACAACCTGAGGGTTTATCATGACGTTCTATTATCTGAAGACTTCGATGCTTATTCTGAGAATCAAGATCCGGAGTGTTGGAGAGATACGAAATCGGGATACAGCAATGATGAAGACGATTCTATCTTCAAAACATTTGAGGTCGATGGAGATAAGGTCTTCGGAACTGCGTCTATAAAAAATTACATTCATTCGCATTACTGCGGTGCGGATGCTCGGAATTGGGATAGTTACGTGTACACGGGCAAGATGCGCATTAACGATTTGGGTGGTGGCATCGGAGTTACCTTCTTCAGCCAATATTTCAAATATATCGGGAACTACAGGCGATATTATCGGCTGGGGTATGATCCCTATGGCCCATATGATGATGGCTCTATGAGGCATAATTTTTATCTTTCCCCCCATCCTCCCTACGGGGTGCCTCCGATGAAGGGGAGATATCTTACGGATGTAAGCCCCGTGCCAAATACTTGGTACCGTTTTTTGATCGAGGTCGAGGGGACAGGAACTCAAACAAAAATACTGGCTAAGATCTGGCCCGAATCCGAAACAGAGCCCCCCGAGTTCCAGATTGAAGCCTATGACGATGGCGGCGATCGTCTGAACAGCGGCACAGTGGGCGTCTGGGCTTATGGTAGAGGCTCCAAATACTTTGATGACCTGGAGGTTGTCGGAGAAGTGCTGCTCTCAGAGATGCTCGGCTCAGAATACTGGAAGGAGGTTGGAAGTAGAAATCGGCACGAGAAAGATGATTCTCTCTTTAAGACCGTCGATACGCTGAACAACGATCTGCGATGGAAGGCGATAGAAGATGATTATCCCGTCATCCTCCGTCCTCTGAGCCGAACGGCGCTGGAATTAGATGGCCAGATGAAATATCTGGCGACAGAGGCAGAGGGGCTGGAGCTCTTCCAGCTCACTGCGGAGGCTTGGGTAAATCTTTCCAAAATCAAAGAAAGCCCGATACTCAGCCTCGTTGCCGGTTATCCGGATGGGTCGAAAGCTGCACTGATCTTTGGGATCGATGCCTCCGGTCATCTCAAACTTGAACGGGTTCCAGGAACAGAATTGGCTGTTGGCACGGTTTCAGTCGGCGTTGGAGAGTTCGTCCACGTGGCTGTCAGGCTGGAAGAGGGGAACGTCACATTCTTCGTGAGCGGTGACGCTGAAGAATTGACTCCATCTCAATCTGATTCGCTCAATCTGAAGATCGAAAGCCTGGAGATCGGCAGGGATTTTGATGGACATTATTTCGAGGGCGAAGTTAAAGAGGTGAGGATCTGGAAGACCGCAAGGAGCTCAGATGAGATATCCTCGTGGATTTACCGGCGACCCGTCGTGTCAGATGATCTGGTCGGCTACTGGTCCCTGGGAGAAGACGAGGGAATCGTAGCCACAGACGCCTCCACCAATAAGAACCACATGAGGCTGGGGGGCCTTGTAAGCGCCCGTCGACCTGAATTGGTTGATCTGGATGAGCCTGATCTCGGTTTCTGGCGGCCAGAGCGGAATGTCCTCGATTTCAGCGGTACCAGCCACATCGTCACCTTCAACGGCGACAATGAGGGGGCCGTCTGCCAACGGCGTGCCGTGGAAGTCTGGTTCCGGGTAGAAGACAAGACCATCTCTCATCGCAAGCAGGTCATTTATCAGGAAGGAGATAACGAGCGCGGTCTGAACATCTACGTCTATGACGGCTCGCTGTACCTTGGCGGCTACAATATAAATGAGAGCCAGTGGGAAGGAACCTGGCTTCACACCGACAGGATCGAGTCTTGCAGGTGGCACCATGCAACGCTCGCCCTGGACGGGAGGGGTGAAGTGCGGGACGAATCTCTCCAGGCGTTCCTGGACGGCAAGTTCGTGGACGAGGGTCCAGCTTCCCAGCTCTGGGAACACAAAAACAGCTTCAGATTGGGGGGGGCCATAGATCAGTTCAGGTTCCACGACGAAGAGGTCTACGATGCTGAGGCTGAGATCCCGTCAGATCACCATTTCAGAGGCCAGATACTGGATCTGAGGGTGTGGAACACCATACGCACCCTCGACCAGATAACGGAGAACCTCTACCGACTGCCCACCGATGGCGGGGAGCCTTCCCTGAAAGACGAGCCCGGTCTATATTTGTGGTGGCAGTTTGACGAAGCTGTGGATAGTCAAATCCAGGATCTATCCGGGCATGGTCATGTTGCAGAGTTCGCGAACGGACAGCTCAAACCCATTCAGCTGCCCCCCGAAAACAGGCTCCCTTCTGCTTCGCTGGATGAACTCGTTCTGGACGGGATTGCGGCCATCAAGAACCTCAAAGAGGGACATCGATGGTCCGTCGATCGGCTCTGCGCCCTGTGGTACAGCATCAAGCACTTCGGAAAGGAAGACCAGACGGTCCTCTTCGATAAGATCTTCAACCCGGAGGGGAGTGTGATCGAGCGATGGGATTGCTATCTGGATCAACCGATCCGCTGGGATAAGACTGGAGTGGAGGATCGGGAGAGGGACCGCAAGATACGCTCGCGTCTGATGGGCGCGCTGCGCGTTTCCCACGATGACCTCAATGCCATCGTCGAGCACCTCAGCCGCGAGGACGAGAAGATCATCGATCTGGACCATCTTTACCTGGACCAGATGTATCGGCTGGCTCAGCTGGCAGGCATTCTGCATCTGGGAGTCAGCGATCTCTTAGAGCTGTTATCGCTGGTCGATAAATCGACTCCGCATACCCCCCAGGAGGTTGTGGAGCTCGAAGAGTTTGTCCAGTGGATGAAGAGTGCCGGGTTGAAGGTTGGGGATCTCGTCTTCATCACTCACGATCCCGACGATCTCGGAGGGAGCGTCTCTTTCTTCAAGGAGGCAGATGTTCTCGACCTGGCAGACGACCTGATCGACCGGGCAGAGAATCTCCTGATAAAAGGGGACTCTTTCAGAGCAGATCAGATCAGCCCGGCAGAATCGGTCGATGTATTCGATTTCCTCCGAGGAGAGGGGCTGATAAGCGAGGTCGTTAACGAGAAGAGCGAAGTGATCGGCGGAGCAGTGACGCCAAAATACTCCGAGACGTTCGACCTTGCACTCCTGCTGCCAGGGCTTGCAGAGGGGCATAACTGGATCGGGGAGTTTGACGCCTTAAAATCCGAGTTCGATCAGTTCAGGTCCCAGCTTGGAGACGAGATAATTGGACGCCTGATAGACCACAATTTCATCGATTCGGATGGATTGGTTCTCGATAAGCCGGAGGGATACGGCCCGGATAGCCTCGAAGCCATCCTCGAAGGCGCAAGTTATCCTCAAAATATTCTGGTCAAGATTAAGGAAAAACTGCCTCGAGTATCAGAAGTCCTGGAGCTGAGAAAGTCCATTCAAGACGAGATTCTTAGCAAAGAGGGGCCGGTTCACATAGCCCTGCAGAAGGCGGGGGACGATCAGAAGAACGCCGTTATATCCGGAGTTGCCGGCCTCTTTGACGTTCAGCCGGACTTAACGTCGGTCTTCTTCGATTCCTTCCGCGATAAGGGCGGAATGGAAGCCTCGGAGATGCTCATCGAGCTGAACGACGTCCACGAATCAAGGTCCATTTCAGACGCTCTCGCCGCCTATCTGGCCAAGTTGAGCAAGGTTCTCCATCTGGCCGATCTCCTCGGGCTCGCCGTTGCCGAGGTGGGGGCGTTGCTCGAAGATCCGGAGATATTCAGCCTGAGCGACGTTCTTCGGCCCACCCTTCAGGAGCTGCACGATCTCTTCGGGTTCAAGCAGCTCCAGGCCGCCTTCGAAGACGCCGAGGGCAAGTTGATCGAGCTCTTGAGCCTGGAAGCTGATGATTCCGACGCCATTCTGAAGGCGATCGACGACCTCGCCGGCTGGGAGCCGCGGCAGGTGGAATCCCTTGTTCGGCACTTCGGTTCCATCCAATACAACCGCATTGCAGATCTGAGCCGGATGAAGGCGTGCTTCGACCTTACCCGGTCTCCGCAGGTGGATATCGACTTTATGATCCAGCTTGCGGATACGAGCCTCCTTGGAACGGACGAGGAGTTCGGCTTCTACTCCCAAAAGGCGGCTCTGCTGCTGGAGGTTTTGCGGGCTAAGTACACCGACGAAGAGTGGCCGAAGGTTTACAAGCCGATTCGCGACCAGCTGGCGGTTCAGAGGCGCGATGCCCTCCTCAGTCTGGCCATGTTGAAGCTGAAGCTGGACCCAGAGTACGAGGGGAGGAAAGATCCTGACATCTTCCACCAGTACTTCCTCCTCGACTTCCAGGTTGGAAGCGAGGTGGATACATCCCGGATCGTGCAGGGGACTGCAAGCCTGCAGCTCTACGTGCAGCGGTGTTTGATGAACCTGGAGAGGGGGGTCGATCCGGCGACGATCCCGACCGAGGAGTGGGAGTGGGTCAAGAACTACCGGGTATGGGAGGCAAACCGCAAGGTCTTCCTCTACCCCGAAAATTACATCGAGCCCGATCTGCGGGATACGAAGACCCCCATCTTCGAGGAGCTGGAGCAGGAGCTTTTGCAGTCCGAGATAACCCAGGAATCCGCAGAAGCCGCCTTCACCCACTACCTGGAGAAGTTCGCCGAGGTCGCCGACCTGAAGATAGTTGGAAGCTATCTCCACACCGATGTGACCGACGTCCGGAGTGCAAACCCGGCCGAGCGGGACGAGGTCCTTTACCTGGTCGGGCGGACCGACAAAGATCCCAGGATCTACTACCTGAGAGAGCACGTCAAGGATGAATTTGGGGCGCGGTGGCTTCCCTGGAAGAAGATCGACCTGGCCATAAACTCCGATTTTGCGACGCCGGTCTACGCGTTCGGAAAGTTGTTCCTGTTCTGGACAGAGTTCACGAAGCTTACAAAATCGGTAGATAGAAAGCTCAGCGATCGAATTCTGGAGGATTATGGCGCGGATTTCCTCTCCAAGGTGTTTACGGATCCCATCTCTGAAGATGACATCGAAAAGATTAAAACCCTTAATATAAAAATTAATGAGGTCGAAGCTGACGGATTCTCTCTGGTAGAGCGACACGACTTAGTTAATTTACTTCCCCGTACAGGTCATTATAGTTATATTTATTGGCGATTCAATTACATGGATAATTATTATTTAACAGGTGGTTTCGTCACCGATCTTCCTGAATTGAGGAACTGTGTACAGGAGGCATATTATGAGATCATTCTATATTATAATGCAAAACGCGAATTGGAAGCTGAATTAAGTCCTGAATGCATTGAGAAGCTGCAAGATGGGACGTGGGAGATCGATGATGAAGAGGGCTACTTGCTCATTACTGAACGCGATCAGAGGGTGCAGGAGACGATATATGTTTACAACACCGCTGTAAAGTACTCCTATTTAAATTTCAATAACGTCTGGATACAACCTCAAACCTATGCGGAGCTGGGTAACGAATTAACGGAGAGTATGCACAGAGAGTCCAGGTGGCAGAGGGTGTATGCCCAACAGGTAATGGAATTTGAGCCTGAGTATGTGTTTAGGTGGGGCGAGGTTCCAGGAAATGATGACGAAATACTCAGAGAATTTCTAACTAAGAAATTCGGTTATGATTGGGTAGAATCTGCAAACATCGAAAAAACCGATAGTGGTAATACAATTGAAGTTTCTACCCAAGAAGATTCACTTATACTATGTCTTAACGACGAAAAAACCGAAGTAATCCTGAAAATCGAAGGCGTTAGGACTTATGAATTCATGGCAAAGATGAAAAAATCTGAGCTAACGATATACGATCAACCGCAACCCAAAGAAGAAAATGATGCAGAGGTTCTACAGATTGATGAGCGTACTCAGCTAAACAAGGTGATTGCAAAGTTCGATATGAGTGAGCTAACATTGGAGTTTTGGACGAAATTCATAAACTCAGTTACAGGTTTCCCAGGATGGCTAGACTCGATCACAGAAGAGGACATTGGATCTCTACAAAAATCTGTAAGGCTTATTGATTATGATAATGGCAACTTCAATGTCACATCGACCAACAAAATAACGATTTCTCAGGCGTATGAAGCTGCAACAGAGACGGCAGACTTAATTGAAGTGGCATACGACTCCGTCGAAGATGCACAAAATCCCGGCAGTGATAAACAACGCCTATACCAGGTGGCGGCTAATAAGGCAGAGCAGGCAAGGAATAGGGCTGATCAAGCCAGTTTTGCGGATTCCGCCAATGTTGCCCTCCTTGCAGAAAATGCCAAAATAGCGGCTGAAAATGCTATGAATAAAATATCTGAAGCATCTGCCACCAGACAGGACGCAACAGATACCCGACAGGCCGCAATCGTAGCTCGACAGGCCGCAACTGAAGCTCGGGAATGGGCTAACGAACCAGGGCTTGACCCAGAGGAAATAGAGCGGCGTGAACAAGAAGCAACACGTCTTGAAGATGAAGCAACACGTCTTGAAGATGAAGCAACACGTCTTGAAGAGTTAGCAACGGAACTTGAAGATGAAGCAACACTCCTTGAAGCTGAAGCTTTGAATAAAGTAACCGAAGCGCGTGATGCAGCAGAAGACGCAGTTAAGAATACACCAAAGTGGGAATCAAATGCTGTGACACTCACCGTTCAGCTCTGGGGAGATGAACTGACAACTGATCTGGATTACGATACCTGGCAGCACATCGCCATAATATTTGGTGGGAGTGATGATGGGGGCTATGCTGTATCTTTGCACAAGAATGGCGCAGAGACACCTGTTCCGGGGTCTCTGACCGGGCAACGTTTGCCCCCACAAAAATCGTTGGTTATAGGCAATCAAGAGGCGGATGTTGCGACTGTTTTTATCGCTCAGATGAGCGAATTCAGGCTCTGGAATCATGTGAGAGATATTGATGCGATCAATAACGAGTTGAATTATCGGAAGACGGGAGAGGAAGAGGGCCTATTTTACCTGCCTTTAAATGTCAGAGAACCAAACTCAATAATGAAGTTGGTAGCATCTGAAGGATTTAATTTTATCATTCCAGTCTTTAAAGGTGAACTGCTAGAGCGGATCGCTGAGCGAGAACGTATAATTCTGTTTTACGGAGATCAAATTGCCAGCTTGCGTAATAACCTTAAAGATAAAAGCTTCGACATAACACTTGAACCCAAATTGCAGGATATTTGGGATGTTGACCTGAGTTATTATCAAGATAGTGAGAACTTGCCCAAAGCCGCACTTAGGCTGAAGGTTACATGGGGGCTTAAGATCAACGATTTTGTTTCAGGTGAGGATGAGGCGGTTCTGGCTCCGATGCAAAACATCGACACTTATCCAACAATTTATTTATTAGGAGAATTAGTTAAAGAAGAATCATCGTTTGCAGATGTGAATAACCAGCCTGGATGGTACATCGTGGACGTTGGCGATGAGCAGTTCCTGGTCAAGGCGAAGTTTTCAAAGTCCAATGGCGATCTTCTACATATGCCGACGATGGCAGAAATATCAAAGGTGAATTATGGTGGCGCCGATAAGGCCAGTTCACCATTGCCCTTATCCATATCTTACGAACTCGAAGATGGCGATGCTCTTTTCGTTTCGCGTTGGCCGTTAACGCCCAGCACAAAAGTATTCACGTTTGAACGGCTGAACACCTATTCTGTTTACGAACTCAGTGAAAGCCTGTTTACGGGCGGCATCGACAAATTGCTGAGTCTTGGGTCGCAGCACTCAAAGGAGATGAATTTCTGGGAGGAGTACGGGACTAATACGGATCTGATTCCCCCGGCCCTCAACAATATACCAAACGAGATCGACTTCCAGGAGGGCGCTTACCGCCTTTACTTCGAGGAGATCTTCTTCCACGTGCCCTTCTTGATCGCCAACAAGCTGAACTCCAATCAGAACTTCGCCGACTCCCAGAGATGGTACCATTACATCTTCAATCCGACATCCAGCGGGAAAGATGACGACCTGGACCGGTATTGGAGGTATCTCCCCTTCAGGGGTCGGAATTTAGATAGCTTGTTTGAACTGCTGACCGACAGCGAAGCCCTTTCGGCCTACCGGAAAGACCCGTTCGACCCCCACGCGATTGCGGCTCTCCGTCTGAACGCCTACCAGAAAGCGGTGGTGATGAAGTACATCGACAACCTCCTGGACTGGGGCGACTCTCTCTTTATGCAGAGCACCCGCGAGTCGATCACCGAGGCGTTGATGCTTTACGTCCTCGCCTACGACCTTCTGGGACCACGGCCGAAGTCGAAGATCATCAAACGGTTCGAAGAGATGGGGACCTACGAGGAGTTCATCCGTGAATATGAAAATTGCACAGATGAAGTAATCCCGGAGTTCTTTACGGAGATTGAGAAGGAGAATTCCACTTGTGCAACTCCCGCCCCCCACAGCAACATCATCACTGACTTCTGCGTGCCCGAAAACGCGAAGTTCATCGGCTATTGGGACCGGGTCGAGGACCGGCTCTTCAAGATCCGCCACAGCCTGAACATTGAGGGCGTATTCAGACAGCTGGCACTCTTTGAGCCGCCGATCGAGCCGATGGATTTGGTGCGGGCGATAGCAGGCGGAGCGAGCATCAGCGGCGCCCTCTCCGCGCTGAACGTTCCCGTGCCGCACTACCGGTACTCGTTCATGCTGGGAACGGCAAAAGATATGACCTCCAATGTGATGGAGCTGGGCTCGGCGCTGCTAGGAGCCATTGAGAGCCGGGATGCCGAAAAGCTGGCCATCCTGCAGAACACTCACGAGAGGGCCATCCTCAACCTGACGACTTCCATCAAGAAGAAAGAGATCGATCTGGCCCAAGAGGCGATCGAGGCTCTGGAGATTAGCAAGAATAGTCCAGAATACAGGAAAGAATGGTATCAAGAGAGAATTAATGAGTTTATGAATGGTGAGGAAGTTGCAGAACTGGTGTTGGTGGGGGTTGCGCAAGGTGTTAAAAGTACTGGAGCTGCCCTTAAAGCCATTTCAGCTGCGACAGCTGGCATCCCTCATGTAACAACCGGTGCAGCGGGGGTGGCCAGCAGTCCATTAACCGTAACGACAGTCGGCGGTCGCACAATTTCTAAACCATTAGGATATGCATCTGAAGTTTTAGGCATTATAGCTGATATTTTGAACACCACCGCCAGTATGACCGCCAAGATGGGCGGATATAAGCGCCGCAAAGCGGGCTGGGAGTACGAAAAGAGCTTAGCCGAGAAAGAATTGGAAGAGATTGAAAAACAGATTGCATCTGCGCAGATCCAGCTGGCGATCGCACGGCAGGAACTTGCCGTCCACACCAAGACGATCCAGCAGAACCAGGAGATCGAGCAGTTCTACCGCAGCAAGTTCTCCAACCAGGCTCTGTACAATTGGATGGTCGGCAGGCTCTCGGGACTCTACTTCCAGGCCTATAAGCTCGCCTACGACATGGCCAAGTCGGCGGAGAAGGCCCTCCAGTACGAGCTGCCGACGAACGAGACTTATATAACCCCCGGCCACTGGGACAGCCTGAAGAAGGGGCTTCTCGCGGGCGAATCTCTGATGCTCGAGCTGAACCGGATGGAGAAGTCTCACCTGGATCAGGATAGCCGGTTCCAGGAGATCGAGAAGACGATCTCGATGAAGAAAACCTTCCCGGGGTCGCTCTTTCTCCTCGTCGCCTCCGGGGCGTGTGAGTTCCGGCTGAGCGAAGAGCTCTTCGACCGGGATTATCCGGGGCACTACTTCAGGGTGATCAAGTCCATCGAGATCGAAGTCAAGACCTCGAGGAGCATGCAGCCCTACGAGTCCCTCAACTCGACCCTCATTCAGCTGGGCAACAAGACCCTGATAGACCCCGATATCGGCGGAGCAAGCTACCTTCTGGACCTCGGCTCCGAGCAGCCCATCTCCAACACCCTCCGGGTGAACTGGAGGGCAAACCAGCAGGTTGCCATCTCCAGAGTCAACGAGAAGGACGACGGCATGTTCGTCCTCGACTTCTTCTGGGACGATCGATACTTCCCCTTCGAGGGGACGGGGGCGGTTTCATCCTGGCGCCTGGAGATCCCGAAGGAGAACAACCCTGACTTCGTAGAAAATAATGTCCTTCTGATCGAGGACGTGTTGATTCATCTCAGGTACACCGCGAAGTACGATCGCGGCGCTTTCAGGAAAGAAGTGGAGAGCCTGCTCCGAGATCTCGAAGAGGCGCGAAGCTGAAGCTCTTCGGTTGCTGGGCTTGACTTGCCTCTTAGCAAGTCGGACGCGATCACAGTGCAGTTTGCGGTTTGGGGTGCCGCATAAGGCAAATTGGAGCGAAGATGCCGCGGTGGACTCGCAAGAGCTGCCTCGGCTCTTCGGACGGCTTCGATAATCACGATGAGGCCGGGCATCCGATCTCAGCCGTTCTTCTTCGGCTTCTTCTCTTGCCCCTTCCTATCTTCCCGCTCCATGGCCTCTTTTGCTAGCCTTATGGCGCATAGCTCGTTGCACATGGTGCAGGTGTCGACATCGACCCCTCGCCGATGGCGGATCTGCCTTGCGATGGCGGGGTTTATGGCCAGGTCGAACTGGGCCGGCCAGTCCAGGTCCCTCCGCGCGACAGCCATCTTCCGGTCCCAGAGGCGGGCTCGATCTTTCACCCCCGCCTTGGCCAGGTCCGCGGCGTGGGCCGCGATCCTGGTGACCATCGTCCCCTCGAAGATGTCCTCCTTCGTGGGGAGGTCCAGGTGCTCGCTGGGGGTGGTGGCGCAGAGGAAGTCGGCGCCGTTCATCCCGGCGATGGTCCCGCCGATGGCGGCGGTGATGTGGTCGTAGCCGGGGGCGACGTCGGTGACGATGGGACCCAGAAGGTAGAGGGGCGCCCCGTCGGTTACGTACTTCATCGCCTTTACGCTCGTCTCGATCTCGTCGGCGGGGACGTGGCCGGGCCCCTCCACCATCGCCTGAACCCCGACCATCCTCGCCCGGTCGACCAGCTCGCCCAGCATTATGAACTCCATGTACTTGGCCCGGTCGCTGGCGTCCTCGATGCAGCCGGGGCGCAGGCCGTCCCCCAGGCTCAAAGTCAGCTCGTGCTCCCGGGCTATGTCCAGGAGGTGGTCGTACTCGGCGTAGTAGGGATTATCCTCCCCGGTCTCGCTCATGTACTTGAGGGTCAGGGAGCCGCCTCTGCTGACGACGCCCATGATCCGGTGGCTGTTCTTCAGCCGCTCGAAGCTGTTCTGGTTGACGCCGACGTGGACGGTGACGAAGTCGACTCCGTCCTTCGCCTGCCGCTCCAGGGCGTCGAAGAGCCCCTGGCTGGTCAGATCTCCTCCCACCTCGGCCTGATATATGGGGACGGTCCCCACCGGGATTTTTACGGCAGCGAGGACCTTTCGCCTGATCAGGTCCAGGCCGCCTCCGGTGGAGAGATCCATCACCGTGTCCGCTCCCGCCTCCATGGCCACCACGGCCTTCTCCACCTCCGCCTGGGGGTCGGCGACGCCGCGAGACGACCCCAAATTGAGGTTCACCTTGGTGGTGAGGGTCTCGCCGATACCGATGGGGTCGATCTTCCGGCGGGAGTTTCGCGGGATCACCACCCGGCCCCGGGCCAGGAGGCGCAAGAGCTTCTCGGGATCGACCCCCTCCTTTTTGGCCACGGCCTCGACCTCAGGGGGTGTCTTTCCCTTTCTGGCGTCTTCAATCAAAGTCATGATACCAACTAACTAATATATTGATGGAATTGCACTTATCTTACAGGGTGTTTTGAATGGTGAAGGTGCATAAGGTTAACGGCGGCGGACCATTCCACGAGGGGAACGTCTATCTCCTCATAGACGAGGTGGCGGCCCTCATCGATGCGGGAAGGAACGCGGAAGCGATCCTCGAAAACATCAAGAGGCTCATCGATCCCAAAAAGATCGAGTTCATCATCCTGACCCACTGTCACCACGACCACACCGCCGGGATTCCGGCCCTCAAGGAGGCTACGGGGGCCAAAGTCCTGATCGGCGAGGGCGAGGTCTGCGACCTCGGCGACGACGTCGCCACTGGGTCCTACCTCTACCAGGAGGACCCGGCGGAGTTCGGGGTCGACGGGACCCTGGAGGAGGGGGACGTGATCAACCTGGGGGAGTGGAGCCTCTCGGTCCTGGGAACGCCGGGCCACTCGCCGGGTTCCATCTCTTTATACGAGCCGAGGGCGCGAGTCCTCTTCTCCGGAGACACCCTCCTCCCTCACGGGAACATCGGGAGGACCCGCCGGTCGGGGGAGATGGTCAAGGAGCTGGTCAGGTCGGTGGAGCGGCTGGCGGCCTTGGACGTTCAGGTCCTCTACCCCGGCCACATGGAGCCGACGGACGAGAACGTCAACGAGCAGATCAAGACGAGCCTGGAGTTTGCGAGGACGATCCACTGATCTCGGTTGCGGGGTCGGAGAGATCGCGGATCGGGCGGCTCCGGACCGCCGCCTATTTTTCTTCTCAATGAAAGGGGCCACCATGCTCGACCACGTCTTCGATCTCGCCTATCTGGTCGGATTCATTGCAGCCTCGCTGATCCGGGCATACTGGCTGAAAAGGACGCCCTCCTGGTGGCGGCGGCGCGAGAAGATTGCAGACGACCGCGAGCGGGGGCAGGATCGACCGCTGATGCTCCTCACTGCCCTGGGCATGATCGTCGTCCCCTTCCTCTACCTCTTCACGAGGAGGCTCGACTTTGCCGACTACACCCTCCCGCCCACCGCAAGCCTCATCGCGGGCTCTCTGGGCGCCGCCCTCTTCCTCCAGGCCCTGCTGCTGCTGTGGAGGTCCCACGCAGATCTCGCCGGGAATTTCTCGCCGGGTCTTTCGATCAGAAAGGGCCACCGGCTGGTCACCACCGGCGTCTACGAGCGGGTCCGCCACCCCATGTACGCAGCCCATCTGCTGTGGGCGCTGGCCCAGCTGCTCCTCCTCCAGAACTGGATCGCGGGCCCCGCCTTCCTGGCGGCTTCCATCCCCCTTTACGTCGCCCGGATCCCGCGGGAGGAGGAGATGATGCTGGATCAGTTCGGCGAGGAGTACCGCAGGTATGCGAAGAGGACGGGGCGGGTGGTGCCGCGGTGGAGGGGATAGCCCTCGACGGGAGGAGATGGAGGGTTGATTCTTACTATCGGGTTCGAGAAATAGATCCGAACCGAAGCGCCGATCAGCTGGAAAAAAGGACTTTCCAAACTAGGCCAGGTCGGATGGTTTGGCCACTGAACCGCCACAAGGCGATGTTGAACGAAACGTTTGAACGAAACGTTTGAACGAAACGTTTGAACGAAACGTTTGAAAGAGGCGTTTAAAAGAGGTGTTGAAAGATGCCCGAGCTTCCAGAGGTTGAGATTTACCGGAGCCGTCTCGCCCATACCGCACTGCATAAAACGATCATCGGCGTGGAGGCGGATTTCGAGAATTATGGAAGGATTTTCCAGACCTCGAAAAGGGCACTCTCCTCCCTCGAAGGAGAGTCCTTTGAGAAGGCCCTCCGGCACGGGAAATACTGCCTTCTCGTGGCCAGCGGGGATAAGGTTCTGGTATTGCACTTCGGGATGACCGGCGACGTGGAATATTATAAAAAAGATGATTCCGATCCTGAGCATTCGGCGCTGGTCTTCTCCTTCCAGGACGGCTGCAAGCTGGCCATTATCAGCGTAAGGAAGTTTGGAAAGGTCATTCTGGCGGAGAGCAGGGAGGAGTTCATAGAAAAGCAGGGGCTGGGCCCGGATGCGCTTTCTCTGGACCAGACGGGTTTTGTCGAGACGATGGAGGCGAAGAGGGGGCGGATCAAGTCCGCCCTGATGGATCAGAGAACGATCTCGGGAATCGGGAACATCTATTCGGACGAGATCCTCTATCATGCCGGGATCAGGCCGGACAGAAAGGTGGACGATCTGGGGGAAGAGGATCTGGAAAACATCTACGAAAAAATGATCTCCGTCCTGAATGCCGCCATCGAAAAGGACGTTGAATATGAGAAGATGCCTGAAAATTATTTGATAAGGCGGAGGGAAGAGGGCGCCATCTGCGGAATTTGTGGGGGGAAGATCGAAAATATCAGGATAGGGGGGAGAAGTGCTTATTTTTGCCCCAAACATCAGCGATGAGATGTTTGCTGCAACTACCAACCCGGCCATTTATATCTGCGAGCAGGTTCGCCGCCGATGGGCGCCGCTCACCTCCTCTGGGCGGCCGACCAGCTGGATCATTCGAAAGTTGCATCGGCATTAGGCGGAGCGGGTGGGGCCTCGGTGGCGAGTATGATCCGTCAAGAGAGACGAAAAGATCTTCGCCGCAGCACCACCACCCTCTCTTCTTCCTTTACCTCCCCACCGGCACCTGGATCTCCGTCACCCACTCCTCCGGCGGCATCGATTCGCTCCACCTCCGCCGCCTCCCTCGGCGCCGCCTTCTTCCTCTGGGACCTCTGGCTTTTGTGGAGGTCCTCCGCGGACCTTGCCGGGAGCTCCTCGCCGGGGCTTCAGATCCGATAGGGCCACGGGCTGGTGACCACCGGCGTCCGCGAGCGGTCCGCCACCTGATGCACACCGCTCATCTGCTGTGGGCTGTGGCCCAGCTGCTCCACCTCCAGAACTGGATCGCAGGCCCCGCTTTCCTGGTGGCATCAGTGGCCCTTTACGTCGCCCGGATTCCGAGGGTGGAGGAGATGATGGAAGACGAATTCGGCGAAGAGCCTGAGTTGGTGCGGAGGGAACTCACCCTCCGCCTCTCAAAGTTTCAGACTCACCCCCCGGGCGATAGCCACGTCAGCTTCTGCATCTCGCCCGATAGCTCTGAGAGTGAATCCCTTGTTCATCCAAGCATCTGACAACATAGGGTCTAGTTCAACTGCCTGTTCATAAGCTTCTAAAGACTCGCTGTAGTTGCCAGATAAATACAGCATCCAACCCTCATTACTCAAAGCTTCGGCATCAGTTAATCCTAGCTCTCTGGACTTGCTAAGGGCATCTATTGATTTTGAATGACGTTCAAGTTCCCGGAGAGCAAAAGACTTACTGTGCCACGCCCTCGCATTCGATTGGTTCAATTCGATGGATTTATTGTAGGACGCAATAGCATCATAATATTCGCTCATGGCGTAGAACGCGTCCCCTTTTCCCACCCAAGGGCGCTCGTCCTCTGGATCTAGCTTGACGGCAGCACCGAAGGCATCGACAGATTCGTTGTTATTGCCTGCAAGTATGAATACAAGGCCTTTGTTTCTCAACGGCGTGGCCCAGTTTGGATTGATCCCGATCGCCTCGTTATAAGCCTTGATGGCCTCGGTATAATTACCTAGGTTTCTGAGAGCATCGCCTCTGCTATTCCACGGAGTTGCCCAGTTGGGATTAATCCTGATCGCCTCGTCATAAGCCTTGATGGCCTCTGCATAGTTGCCTTGATAATAAAGAACATCGCCTTTATTGTTCGACGGCGTAGACCACGCGGGGTCTAGTCGGGTAGCTTCATCATAAGCCTGGAAGGCTTCGGTGTAGCTCCCAAGGTAACCTAGAGCATTGCCTTTGTTGTTCCACGGAGTTGCCCATTCAGG
>Ga0209408_1000023_pt1 | contig 129875 bp, 136 predicted proteins | sample AD_UKC107_MetaG_FD_184422 | JGI IMG/M metagenome (GOLD analysis project Ga0209408, IMG submission 184422) | Active sludge microbial communities of municipal wastewater-treating anaerobic digesters from Hong Kong - AD_UKC107_MetaG (SPAdes)... | ecosystem: Engineered > Bioreactor > Anaerobic >... | reverse complement strand
CCCAGGGCCAGGGTCATCACCCCCACCAGCTCCGCCCCCAGGCCGGGGTTGGAGAGGCCGAAGATGAGGGCGTAGAGGCCGACGATGAGAAGAAGCCCCGCCAGGAGGGGATCGGAGAGGACGGCCAGGACCCGAAGGCGGAGGGCTGGCTCAAAGCGGACGATCTCGGCGCCGCTGGTGGCCAGGGTCCGGTTCTTCGCCTCCATCCCGTCGACCTCCTCCATCAGGGACTCCAGGCTGGGGCTGACCACCTCGATGACCCCGTAGCTCAACGCGTCCTCGGCGTTGAGGTTGAGGTTCGAGAGGACGAACTCGCGAGCCGCGGTCGTATTCCTGCCTTTCGACCTCGCCTTCTCCTCGGCCAGGGCCACTACGGCGTTGATCACTTTGGTATCGTTGACCGGCTCGGTCCCCGTCGGCCCGATCTGGACCGGCTGGGCCGAGCCGATGATCGTCCCCGGGACCATGGCGGCGATGTCCGAGGAGAGGAGGATGATCGTACCCGCAGACCAGGCGGTGGCCCCGGAGGGGTAGACGTACCCGATGACGGGAAGGCTCGTCCTCTCGATCATGCTTGTGATCTCCTTGGTCTCGGCGAGGCCGCCGCCGGGGGTGTCCAGGGTGATCACCAGGGCCTGGCACCCCCGCCCCTCCGCCTCCAGGATCGCCTCGGCGACGATGTCGTCGCTGGCGGGGGTGATGGCGTCGTCCAGGGCGACGACCATCACGCTGGCCTGGCCGAAGGCAAGGCCCGCCAGGCAAAGGATGGCTATGGCTGCGGTGGTGGCCAGAACTATAAAAGAGAGGGGCGGCCCGAAGAGGGCCGAATCCTTCGAAGCTGAGGTCCTCATCTCTCCCCGAAGGCCTTGGTCAGCCCCGCCACAGCTCCGGTCGCCTCGCCCACCTCGCCGCCGGAGGTGACCACGATCAGGTTCTTCTCCCTCGCTATCTCGGCCAGGGTCTGAAGCTCTCTCAGCTTGATGGCCACCGGTGCGTCCTGGTAGAGCTTCGCCGCCTCCACCATCCTCGCCGATGCCTGGAACTCGCCCTCGGCCAGGATGATCCTGGACCTCTTCTCCCTCTCCGCCTCCGCCTGCTTGGCTATGGCCCGGAGCATAGACTCGGGGAGGCTCACGTCCCGGAGGGTGACCGCCGTGACCTTGATCCCCCAGGGATCGGTCTGCCGGTCCAGGATCTCCTGGAGCTTGACGTTCAGCTCCTCCCGCTTGGAGAGGAGGTCGTCCAGCTCGATCTCGCCCAGGACGTCCCTCAGGGTCGTCTGGGCGAGGAGGCTTGTGGCCACCCTGTAGTTCTCCACCTGGATGACCGCCCGGTCGGGGTCGACCACCCGATAATAGAGGACGGCGTCCACGTCCACGGTCACGTTGTCTCTGGTGATGACCGCTTGCTTCTGGACGTCGATGGTCACCACCCGCAGGTCCATGGTGATGGCTCTATCGATCACCGGGATGATGATGGTGATCCCAGGCCCCTTGATCCCGCTGTACCGGCCCAGCCTGAAGACCACGAGCCGCTCGTACTCCCGGGGGATCCTGATCCCCTGGTAGATGATCAGCAATACGATGAGCAGAGGTATGAAACCGACTGATAATACGTCAACCACAGAAACACCCTCAAGTAGTTAATCCTCCCCCGTTTAAATAACCGGCGGGATGAAGGGGACTGGACTCAAAAGAGTGCCGAAAGGTGCGGCATGCCCCCTTCCCGCCAGGAAGGGAGGCCTCGAAGGAGCCTTAAAAAGCTCACTTCTTGAACTCGGTATATCCGCACTTTCCGCAGGCGAGCCGGTCCTTGTGCTCTCCGAGGAAGACCCCGTTTCCGCAGCGGGGACAGATCTGCCTCTTCCTCTTTATGGCCTCGCCGCTGACCTCGTAAAACTCGTTCGTCGCCATCTAACCCGACTCCTCAGCCTCGGCGGCGGGTGCGGGGACGTTCCTTGTGATGATGTGAGCCCTCTCCACCTCTTTCGCCCTCTCCTCGTTCTCGTAGATCTTGGCGTATCCGACGGTCTCGCGCTTCCCGAACTCGGACTTGAGACTGTCCACTATCACCAGGCCGACCTTGGAGTTCATGGTGGCGGCGATCTTCTCGACGATGCTCTTCCTGGAGGGGGTGGGCCCGTCGTGCTCCACGACGAACTTGACCTCTCTTCTGTTCAACAACGGGTTATTCTTCTCCTCGATGACCTTGATATCCATCTCAATCCTCCACAATCATCTTGTCCATGATGCTCTTGGCGTATTCTTTCCTCTCGGGGGTTACCACCACCGCAACGCTCCCCTCGTTGGGCTGGCCGTAGACGACCGCCGAGCCGAGGGGTGCATAGACGATGGCGGGAAGGGTGGCCAGATCCTCCTCACCGTCGACGACTATTTTGACCCGTCCGTCGGAGGCCAGCCGGTCCCTTATCACCTCGATCAGCTCCTGGGTGAGGGTCGCCGCGGGGTTGGCCACCTCGACCAGCTCATAGCTGTCGAGGTCGCCGATCCCCTGCTGAACGTGATCGGGCACCGGCATCCTCTTGGTCATGTTGTCCACGATGCAGATGTCGGGCTTTCTCCCCGAAGAGGAGAGAAGGCAGAAGGTGGTGACGTCGCCGACGGCGATCACCTTCGGCGCGGCCTGGAGGAGATCCTGCATGGGACCTATGCACTCCTGACCCCGCCCTCTGAAGAGCTTGCCCAGAGGGGGCTTCAGCTCGGAACGGAGCTCCTCGGGAAGACGCAATATCCTCAAATCTATCGCACCTTCAGGGCGTACCTTCCGGGAAGGGTTATCCCCAGCTTCTTTGCTACCTCGGACTCTTTGGGGTCGATTATCACCACGTACCCGGTCCAGTCCTTGCTCAGGGAAGAGGAGCCGCAGATGGGACAGACCAGGCCCTCGACGATCCTGTGGCACTCCCTGCAAGCCTGTTCGGTCATCTCGATTCAACCTCTGCCTCTTCCTTTCGCCGAGCAGCCTCCAGCCACTCGAGCTTTCCGAGACCCGTCTGCCTCATGGTGAGGCCGATCTTGCTCTCCCGGGGTTCCTTCTCGTTGAGGCTTATGGCGATGATCCGGGCGCGGACCCTATCCCCCTCGTCGAGAGATTTGTTCGAATCCTTGCTCGCAAGCCGCGCATTCTTCTCATCGTACGATATATACTCGTTGGTTATCTGGCTCACGTGAAGCAGCCCGTCAAAAGGTCCGATCCCGATGAAGGCCCCGAACTTGACGATCTCCACCACCTCGCCCTCGACGATCTCCTGCATCTCGGGCTTGAAGACTATGGCATCGAAGGTCGCATCGTAATAGACCGCCCCGTCTCCGGCCAGGATCCTTCCTTCGCCGATGTCGCCCACCCCCAGCACCGCGACCACGGTGCCCAGGGCCTTGTCCACCCTCGCCTCGTACTTGTTTCTGAGCGCCATCTCCACCGCTTCTTCGAGGGGGTCGCCCATCTGGCCAGGAGGTATCCTGACTATCCCCTCCAGCTTCATCTTCTTATACATCGGAACTCCTTCTCTTAGCGATCTCCAGGCGTCGCCTCTGGCGCAGGTGTATAACGGTAACACATCTAGTAGATAACTTTTTCTTCAGTTCTTTATCGTTGGTGAAGACCGCTGCGCCCGCTTTCAGGGCCAGGTCGACCAGGACCTGGTCCGCCTCCCCGGCCGCCTCGACCAGCTCACAGCGGCCGGCCAGGGCGAGGCCGATCCTGGCCGCAGCCCGGTCCCGCCGGGATTCGGCGAGGCTGGCCAGAGCCTCAAGCTCGTTGAGGACGGGGCGCGGCACCAGGAACCTCCGATATCCGAGAGCTTCCAGCTCCTCGAAGATGTCGATCCGGAACTGCCCAGGAACCATGAGGGCGTTGGTGTCCAGGAGCACCTTCATGCGGTCTTCAGCACCCCGTGGATAAAGATCGATTGGACCCCGTCCCTCTATTTGTTTATGGTGCCCACGCCGATCAGCCGCCATCTTGCGCCTATGCGCCTGCTCACGGCGACCCTGTCCCCCAGGGCGGCGGAGACCGGCCTTCTCAGCTGGACCTCCACCATGCCGCCATCTCTGGCGCTGGATACGACTCCGACGGTGGTGGCGGTGCCCACGTTAAGCATCAAGGGCTCGCTGGTGTGGATCGGCTCCACGTCGGCCTCGTCCATGGCCCCCACCACCCTCTCCAGGAGCCTTATCTTCATGGTGAAGCTGTTCCAGATGGGGGGGAGGGACCCCGGATATCCCGCCACCTGCCCCACCAGAAGATCGCTCTTGGTGAGGGCGGGGTCCAGCTGGGTTCCCACCCCGACCAGGCCGCCGGGGGTGACCTCATCCTGGAGGCCGCCGCCCGCCATCAGCGCCGTCACCTTCGTCTCGATGGGAACCCACTGCTTCCTCCCCTCCGACTCCACCGACCTCCCCGGCTTGATCTCCAGGGGATCGTCGGGCTTGAGCATCCCCTGGGTGAGGGTACCTCCGATGACCCCGCCCACGATCTTATCGGGCTGGGTTCCGGGGCGGTTGACGTCGAAGGACCGAGCGATCTTGAGCAGGGCCGGCTTCTCGGTGTCTCTGACCGGGGTGGGGATCGTCTCCTCGATGGCCTGGATTACCATGTCGATATTCACGTTCTGCTGGGCCGATATGGGGACGATGGGGGCGTTCTCGGCGACGGTTCCCTTGACGAACTTCTTGATCTCGTTGTAGTGCTCGATCAGCCTCTCCCTGGAGACCAGGTCGATCTTGTTCTGGACGATCACGATCTTGTCGATCCCGGTTATGTCCAGGGCCATGAGGTGCTCTTTGGTCTGGGGCTGGGGACAGGGCTCGCTGGCGGCGATGATCAGGACCGCGCCGTCCATGATGGCGGCGCCCGAGAGCATCGTCGCCATCAGGGTCTCGTGGCCCGGAGAGTCGACGAAGGATACGGTCCTCAGAACCTCGCTGGGCGACCCGCAACCGGGGCAGGTCTCCTCCACGGTGTAGGCTTCAGGCTCAGGGCAGCCGGGGCATTTTCTGAAGGTGGCGTCAGCGTAGCCGAGCCTGATGGAGATCCCCCTCTTGATCTCCTCGCTATGCTGGTCGGTCCACACCCCGGAGAGGGCTCTTACCAGGGTCGTCTTGCCGTGGTCGACATGGCCCACCATGCCTATGTTCACGGCCGGTTTTTTGTGCAGGTTGGATTGACTGGACAAATCGGGTTCCTCGAATGATCTTGATGGCAACTTACAGGGAAAGACTACTATTTAAATGCTCAGGGCTCGATCTCCGGTCCCCTTTCTCCTCGATTTTAGGGGGTGATCAGACCCGCCGGCTCTTCGGCTCCGGACAGGATATGGCCGGCGGAGACCGGTTGGAGATGAAGAAACGGCCGGGATGGATGATGGTCATGGAATACATTCAGAGATGACATCCAGGAATGATGGTCGTGGATGACGGTCAGAGGATTAAAACGGATCAGGGCGGATGAGAAGATGATCTGAAAAAAGCGCTTCTTAGACGTATCCTCGATACGCCTCCCTCAAGCCTTCGACCGTCTCCCGAACGAAGAGGCGGAAGGACTTGATGGAAAACTCCGACCATCCCTCGAACTCATCGTAGAGCTCGGCCCCGAAGGCGTCCTCTTCCTGGCCATCGCTTTTGACGCCGAATTTTGCCAGATCCGAGAAGTTCTCCTCGAGATATGCCAGAAGGGCGGTCTCGGCGTAGGGCTTGGGGATGACCGGCTGGGATTCGGATAGGGCCGCCATCAGCCGCTCCTCGTCGATCAGATCCTCCAGGGAGATCCTGGTCTTCTTCGCCGAGGCCTGGTGGGCGAGCCGGCTTATCTCCAGCTTCTCTCCGGGGGAGAGCTTCCTCATCTCATCGAAGGCCTGCTGGTAGAGCCTGCCCATCTCGAACTCGTGCTCCAGGGCGAAGGCCAGGACCCGGTCGGAGACCCGGCTCAGGTATTCGGAGTTGAGGGAGATGATGGAGAACCACAGCCCCCGGTAGTAGTAGCGTCGGTTCATGGCCACGGCATAATCCAGGGCTCCGGGGTTGGAGGAGTCGATGGAGGGAAAGAAGGTGACGGCGTCCGTCTCCACCAGGATGTACCCTCCGGCCTCCTCGCCCCCCAGGCGGGCTATTCGGTCCGGGTCCGACAGGGGGCGGAATACCCGCATGGGGTCCTCCATCTCCCGGAACCTCCGGAGGATTCCATCTCTCGATCCCGGGTCGGCTCCGGCCAGCTCGCGGGCGAGATCCTTCGCTACCGAGACCAGCCATCCCCGGTACTCCCGCTCGAAGCCGTCCCGATTAATCGCCTTCTCCTCCCTCTGGGACCTCGATCCTGTCCAGGATCTCCTTGAAGGACCGCCACTGATTGACGGGTATCCTGATCCCGTTCTTGGACCAGCCGGTGTACTTCTCGCTGGTGACGTACTCTCTGATGTCGATCCCCGCCGAGCCGCGAAACTCGGTCCGCCTGATCACCAGCTCCGTGGTCTCGCTCTTTTTCATTCTGCCGAACTCCTGCTCCAAGTTATCAGCTCCGATGGGTATCGGTCTCACCCCCCTATAAATATCACGGCGTCAGGCTTATATATGATATATGTTATCATGCGCCATGTTAACACACAGGAGATTTCGGAATTGAGCGAGATTGGCAAGAGGGTGCGGATGGAGAGGATCATCGACCGGAACAGCGGAAATACCGTCATCATCCCCATGGACCACGGGATATCCGTAGGTCCGGTCAAGGGGCTGGTGAACCTCTCGGAGATGGTGGATAAAGTGGCCGAGGGCGGGGCCAACGCCGTCCTCCAACAGAAGGGGATGGTGAAGCACGGCCATCGCGGCTACGGAAGCGACATCGGCCTCATCGTCCACATGTCCGCCAGCACCGCCCTCGGCCCCGACCCCAACAACAAGGTCCAGGTCTGCCTGGTGGAGGAGGCCCTGAAGGTGGGGGCGGACGCCGTCTCCGTCCACATCAACATCGGCTCCGGGACCGAGGCCGATCAGCTGAGAAAGCTGGGCAGCGTGGCCGAAAGGTGCGACTTCTGGGGGATGCCCCTCATCGCCATGATGTACCCGCGGGGGGAGAAGATCACCGACCCCAACGGCGTGGACGTGGTCTCCCTGGCCGCCCGGGCCGGGGCGGAGCTGGGGGCCGACATCATCAAGACCAACTACACCGGCGACCCCGATACTTTCAAGGAGGTGGTCGCGGGCTGCCCGGTCCCGGTGGTCATCGCCGGCGGCCCCAAGACCGAGACCGACCAGGAGTTTCTGGAGATGATCCGCGGCGCCATCGACGCCGGGGGGCGGGGGGTGGCCATAGGAAGGAACGTCTTCCAGCACGAGAACCCGATCAAGATGACCAGGGCCATCGCGGCGATCGTCCACCACGACCGGTCGGTGGAGGAGGCGATGGAGAACCTGAGCTGAGGCCCCGGCCCGGCCGAAGGTGCCGAGTTCCCCCGCTGCCCACCCAAATCGACCGGTCCCTCCTCTTCTTCCCGAAATGGGCGGAAGGGGCGTGCGCGGCGCCTCCCCGGCTTCCGTTCACCTCGTACCCGGCCCGGCCGGAGGATGCCTGCCGGCGCCGATTCTGGATTCATGATTGGCAGGGCCGGACCGCCGGCCGGGCGGCCTTCGCCGCCGGAGGAGGGATGGCGGCGATGCACAACCTTTATATGATCGGAGCGGGTTTGGGAACTGTCGCGCGGTACCCGGCGAAGCGGGGTGGGGTAGTCAGGAAATCCCGACGGGCTCATAACCCGTAGATCAGTAGTTCAAATCTACTCCCCGCTACCAATCTTCCAGCAATTCTATACTTTCAATGCAGTTTGGCAGGCCTATTATCTCGTTCTACGCCTATACCTCTTGAAGATGAAGTCAAAAAATACAGCGGAGGATTTCTTTATTAACTCCTATCGGGCAAACTAATTTAAATACCCCCTTAATCGGAAAAAACAAAATTAAAATTTTTGATATGTGGGGGGGGGGGTAAATCCTCAGAGGACCAACTTTTTTTGCATTTTCACCGTCCAGCGCATCTACAAATTCTAAAGGTTTCGATTTTAGGCGGCTCACCCATCAAAAAGTATTTATAAATAATTTCCTACTTGTTATGGGCAAAACTTGCAGCCGATGAAAAATGAGAGATGAATTGGAGTTGACCTAATATGATTCAAGTATTGATGGTGGATGACGATGCTTCGATGCTTGATCTTACTAAAATATTCCTCGAACGATCCGGAGACATACGAGTAGACTGCATTCAGTCGGCTAAGGATGCGCTGGAGAGGTTAAAAGAAAATGGGCATTACGACGTGATGGTCTCTGACTACATGATGCCGGAGATGGACGGCATATCTCTTCTGAAGCAGATAAGAGGTCAAAAATCCAATATCCCTTTCATAATCTTCACCGGAAGGGGCAGAGAAGAGGTGGTCATAGAGGCCCTGAACAACGGAGCCGACTACTACCTCCAAAAAAATTCCGATCCCAAAATGCTTTACGCAGAGCTGGCCCATCAGATCCGCCAGGCTGCGGAGAGGGTGAGGGCGAACAAGGCGGTAATCGAAAGCGAGGAGAAGTACAGAAGGCTCTTCGCGGGCATGAACGAGTGCTTCTATCTATGTGAGTTGGTCCGCGACGCCCAGAACAGCCCCGTCGATTTCCTCATAAAGGAGGCCAACTCGCAGGTCAAACTCGTTCTGGGCCTCGAGCCACAAGATTTGATCGGAAAGAGAGGCACCGAGATCTCCGGGACAGAGACCCCTCCATCTTTGCATTTTTTTGCGAATGTTGTCGAGACCGGATCTCCGGCCAGGTTTGAGAGTTATCTCCCGTCAGTTGACAGACATTTCAGAGTATCGGCCTTCCCCGCCGTCGATGGACAGTTCGGGGTTATTTTCTCCGACATCACCGACCATAAGAGGATGACTGAGGATCTTCGAGCTGCCAACGAGGATCTTCGAGCCGCCCAAGAGGATCTTCGAGGCACCAACAAGAGGCTTCATGACATAATCGAATTTCTCCCCGACGCCACCTTCGTCGTCGACTGCAATAGAAGCGTCGTCTCTTGGAATCGAGCCGCGGAGGAGCTGACCGGGATATCCAGAGTGGAGATCATGAGGGAGGGCGCTCGCCTCAGCGGCGAAGCTCTCTATAAGGCTGAAAAGCCCCTGCTGATGGACGAGATCCTCTCCGGGGATGCGCATCTGGAGGATCACTACGATTTCGTCATCCGGAGGAGAGACTCCATCTACGCCGAGTGCTTCGTTCCCTCTTTGCACGGCGGTGAGGGGGCCTATATATGCATCGTCGCCTCCCCCCTCTTCGACCAAGAGGGGCGCATGATCGGCGCCATCGAGACCATCCGGGACATCACCGAGAGGAGGGAAGCGCTGCTCGACCTCTATGAAGCTCGCGACTACATGGAGAGCCTCCTCCACTCCGCTACCGCCCCCATGGTGGTCTGGAGCCCCGAGCTGAAGATCGTCCGGTTCAACCGGGCCTTTGAGCGGCTGACCGGCTACTCCTCAGAGGAGATGGTGGATAGAGACGTCACGGCTCTCTTCTCAGACAAAGGCAGAAAGCTCCTCAAAGAGACGGATTACGCCCTCAACGGTGAGGGTTGGGAGCCGGTGGAGATCCCGATCCGGTGCAGGGACGGGAGCGAGAGGACCCTCCTCTGGAACTCGGCCAAGGTCTTTTCTCATGCCGACGGGTCGGTCGTTGCCACCATAGTTCAGGGCCTGGACATCACCGAGATGAGGCAGGCGGAAGAGGAGCTTTCAGCCTCTTACAGGACCCTTGAGGAGATCATCGAATTTCTCCCCGACGCCACCTTCGTCGTGGACCAGGAGGGAAAGGTGATGGCCTGGAACCGGGCGATCGAGGAGATGACCGGAATATCGAAGAAGAAGATCATGGGGAAGGGCGGCAACGCTCACGGCAAGGTCTTCTACGGGACCAGACGGCCCATGCTCATCGATCTCGTATTTTCCGACGATCAGGAGATCGAGTCTCTCTTCCAGCAGGCCAAAAGGGTGGGAAATACCATCTTCGCCGAGTCGGTCATCTCCCCGCCTCGCGGAGTGAAGGGCATCTACGCCTGGGCGGCGGCCTCGCCCCTCTTTGGGGATGACGGAAATCCTCTGGGGGCGATCGAGTCGATCCGCGACATCACCGAGATGGTGGAGACCGGGATGGCGCTCCAGGATAGGGAGGAGAGGCTCAGGCTGATCATAGAGGCCGCGGACCTGGGAATCTGGGACCGGGACCTGCTCACCGGAGAGGTGGTCAGAAACAGGCGGCTGGTCGAGATCTTCGGATACGATGAAGACGAGCTTTTTGGGGCGGAGAGGGAGAGGGAGAAGATGATCCATCCCGACGACTTCGGAAGGAGCGTCTCCGTCCTCAAGGACCACCTGGAGAATCGGACCCCTTACTACGAGCTGGATTACCGGTTGAAGCGCAAGGATGGAGAGTGGATCTGGGTACATGACCGGGGCGAGGTGACGGAGAGGGATGATAAGGGCCGCCCTCTGAGGATGCTGGGGATCACCCAGGATGTGACCCGGTTCTGGCAGTCCCAGCTGGCCCTCCAGGAGGCGAACAAGAAGCTCAACCTCCTATCAAGCGTCACCAGGCACGATATCCTCAACCAGATATCGATCCTATCCGGGTACGCAACCCTTCTGACCGAGATCCACGCCGAGGACGACTACAGCGAGTCCACAAATCAGGTCCTGGAACAGATAAATAAGATCGAGAAGAAGCTCGTCTTCACCCGGGACTACCAGAATATGGGGGTCAAAGCCCCCGAATGGTATTCCGTCGGGGATCTCCTCCGCCGGGCCGCGGATTCGGCACCATCGATGATCGGCGATGTTGAGCTGGATATATCCACCGGAGGGCTGGAGGTCTTCTCCGATTCCATGCTGGAGAAGGTCTTCGATAACCTCATTGATAACTCATTAATGCACGGCGGGGGGGTGAAGAAGATCCGGGCCTCCTGCTTCGAGAAGAAAGGGGCCGGGGTGTTGGTGATCGAGGACGACGGCCTGGGAGTACCTGCGGAGATGAAGACCCGGATCTTCGAGCCCGGCTTGGGCAGGCACAACGGCTACGGACTCTTCCTCAGCCGGGAGATTCTGGGGATCACCGGCATGACCATCACCGAAAACGGCGAGGAGGGCAAGGGGGCCAGGTTTGAGATCACCATCCCCAGGGGGTACTACCGGGGCCTGACCTGAACCCCGCCCGCTCGCCTCTCGCCATCTCTCCCCCTACTTTTTCTTCAGCCCACGATCACCACGTTGCTCGCTCCCATCAGCTTCCGGTGGACGTTGTCCTCGAAGAGCCTGAAGTCGTACCTCCCCGGGCTCCGGGGCGCCGCGAAGGTCATGGTTCCGCAGGTCCTCCCGTTCGTCCAGAGCATGGCGATCATGTACTTGTCGGGCCGGGTCATCTCGTACATCCCGATGGCGGAGGCGGGCTTCGCGCCCCAGAAGGTGACGGTGATCGCCTCGCCGGGGCTGGCTCTCGCCGGCGTCGCCTCCACCCTCACCCCGGCGGAGACCTCCACCTCTACGGGGGTGCTGGCCGCGATCCTGGTGAATCCGTCGTCCTCGAACATCCGAAACTCATAGCTACCGGCCGAGGAGGGCATATTGAAGGTCAGAGTCCCGTCATCAGTCCCATCCAGGTACCTTCGGGAGAGGGGGCTCTCGTCCCCGGAGCCGACGGCGTAGAGGCCGATCCAATCGTTCTCGAATCCGGGAGCGCCGCTGAAGCTGACGTTCACCCTGTCGCAGGTCCCGGCCGTGGCATTGGAGACGACGAGCTCCGCAATCGCCACGGAGAAGGGGAGGGCCGCGATCTGGGCTCCCGAGCGGTCATACATCCTGAAAGCGTAAGATCCCTCAGAAGCGGGGGCGGTGAATCTGACGGCTCCGCTTGAGCCGGTCAATGGCCGGCTCTCCAGAGCCGCCTGGGCGGGTCCCGTCCCAGCTCCACCCGTCTCAGCTCCTACCACCTCTGCCCCTTCTTCTTCTTCCCCTTCGGCTGAAGGTAGGGGTGATGCGACCAGCTCCACCCTGCCGCTGGAGTTCTCGGGGGCCCGGAAGCCGAGCTCGATCTCCGCGCCCGGAGAGAAGGTCGATCGATAGAGGAAGAGCTCGAAGTCGCCGGACTTTGCCCCGTACTTCAGGATGGCATCCTCAGAGGCGACGGGATGCTGGTCGACGCTGAACCCGCCGGGGATGGTCCGGGGTGAGTCGCAGACCCCGTCTCTATCTCTATCCCTGCAACCCTCCTCGATGGAGTCGAAGTCGTCGTAGTGGTTTCCCGTGGCGCCGTCGCTCCAGAGGTTATCGCCGTCGTCATCGGCGCTCTGGTCGTTGTTCAGAAGCTCGTTTCCGAAGATCCTGTTCTCCCTTGCGGCCCCGGAAAAGCCGATCTCGCTCACCTCGACCGCCGATGACTCCGAGTTGGGCGCATTTTTGGGCGTATATTTGATCGATACCCCCCCGGCGTCCGACTCGGTTATGCTCTCAGAGACGTTGATTTTGATGGCCCGGACCCCAAGACCATTGTCGGAGATCCGGTTGAAGCTGATCTCGTTCTCCCAGGAGGTCTCAAGGTATATCCCCACCCCGTTCCCCTGGACGCTGTTGTTCCTTATCGCGGCTCCCCTGCCCTCCTGGAGGAGGATGCCGATGCTGTTTCCAAAGATGTGGTTATCGGCGAGGGTGCAGTTGTCGGCGAGGACCCGGATCCCGGCATCCATCTCCCCCGGCCCGGAGCCAGAGACCTCGAAGCCCACCACCCCCGCTCCCTCCGAGCGGAGGGTGACCGCGGAGCCGGAGCCGCCGGCGTCGATCAGAGGCCGTCCGATCCCCGAGAGGACTATCCCCTGGTTAAGGACCAGGTTCTCCCTGTAAACACCCGATTCCACCAGCACCGTGTCGCCCTCTCCCGCCGCGCCGATGGCCGTCTGGATCTTCTGGCCCGGAGCTACGGTCAGGGTGGCGCCGGCGGCGGATCCGATGATGAGCAGGGAGAAGGAGATCAAAATCGCGATCGTCGAAGGATTGAGGCGGCAGGGATGGCGGGCACGGCCCAGGCCATCTCCCCTCTTATCCCGGACGGAGCTTGAGCTTCTGCGCATGATCCCCGCCAAGGGGCTTGGTCTAATAAAAGGTTTTGAGCCCCGAGCTTTCCATCATGTTATTTTTATTAATAAGCTCGCAGAGGCGGCGAATAGGAAGAAGAAAAATAATATTGATGCCGCCACCCGTTCGATCTCGAAGAGGTTCCTCTCCAAAAATCCGGTTGCGGGTACAGGCTTATACTCTGGAGGTTCGATGGAAAGCTTGGTGCCGGATAGGAATAATCTGATGCTGAAATTTAGAGAATCCCTGAATTTCGTAGATTTAATATCTTCACGATAATAATAATCCCAAATTAAGGCGAATGATAATATGATCCCAATGGAGATCCCTATCGGGCGCATCGGCTTTGTGCCAAATCCGTATATGTATTTAAGAATTATGCTATAAATTCGCATATCACTGTCGTAAGGCCTCAGTTTCATAAAATAATAATAACATTCGTTGGCATCTTCAAACCATCCGAGCTCTCTATAATTTTTAATCAATTTTAAGTAAACTTCACTATCGAATTCGAGCTTGACATCATCCGACCATCGAAGAGGGTTGTCGTATGTAACATCCTCCCAATGCAGGAGTAGCTTTTCGTACCGAGCTCTATCTAAGCGAATCCTGGATGTATCAGTAAAATTTACATCTTCGAAGAAGGCATATTCAGGGAATCGAGCATCTTCGAAGTTGACCATTTCGTTGAAGGTTGATTTATCAAAGTGGGCATCACCTAAGAATGCTGCTTCTTTGAAATTCGCGCTTCTATCGAAGATAGATCCGGAAAAGTCCGCAGTTTCATCAAATTTGGACTCGTTGAAGCTGCAGCCTGCAGCAGAGATGATCTCTTCGAACTCGGCACTAGAGTGAAATGTATTATTAATAAATTCGACATCGTTATAAAATTTCGTCTTTTTGAACGAGACATCACCAGAGAAGCTCGCATCTTTAAAGTTGACATTTCCGCTGAAGTTGGCAGATTCTGAGTTCAAATCTCCGCCAAACTGCGTCTCTTTGAAGTTGGCAGCTTCAAAGAACTGTGCATTTGCCAGGTTCGCACCATCGCTGAAATATGCCTTATTGAATACGGCTTTTTGCTTGAATTGCGCATTTCCGAAGTTGGCGCGGCTGGAAAAATTGACTTCGTAGAAATTAGCATCGCCAGCGAAGAATGCCTTGTAAAAGCTCGTATCCTGGCACAAATCGCATTCGAAGCGGGCCATATCAAAGACGGCTTTGCTCGAAAAAGTTGCATTGTAGAAGTTAGCAAGGCCGATGAATTGTGCCTTTTTAAAATCGGCATAACCTCCGAACTGTGCGCTTTCAAAGTTCGCCTTTGTACCCGAGAATACCGCATACTCAGATATTATATCTTTGCTGAAATTAGCTTCCGAAAACCAGGCATCTCCGCTGAAATTGGCCTTCTGGAAATTTACAGATCCATTGAAGATCGTTTTATTGAAGTGAACAGAGTCAAGGGTCATTCCATTGAGGTAGAGGTCTCCTTCGACGATCACTCCATCGTAAACCACCGGCTGGCCTCGCTCGATCGTGGTCAGAATCTCGCTGGCCTGTACGATCTCTTTAGAGTTTTTCCCTGGTGCGGTTTCGCCCACCACCGAGCCCATAAAGAGAAAGATCAACAAGATCAGAGCCACAACCAGGTCCCTTCTCCTCATATCTCACTCCAAACTGAAATTTTGTATTTACATATAAAAAGGTTTTTGCTGCTTTTCCAGATAATAATGAGTTATATCATTTTCTTTTACAATTCGTATCAAATCACTTATAATTCGGAATTATAATTTTAAATCCCCAGCAATCGATATAAGTAGGGATAATCGAGCAAACTATTATAATAGTCAGCAAATCTATAGTAGAAAAACTTAATAATTGCTATCGAGATATCTATAAAAAACCTTGGTGTTTCTATGCCGACAAAATTTAGACTTGGGGTTCTGACCGTGGCCGCGATCATCTTCGCCGCGGCGACGGCAGGAGCATATACCATAGATACCTCCTACGATGGAGAGGTGGGAGTTTACCTCATCGACGAGGATGGTCTGACCCTTTACTACTACGATGGGGACGATCCGAAAAAGAGCAACGTCGACCATGACGACTGGGACCCCTTCTATAGCTCAAAGGATATCGATCTTCCCAGCGACCTTGACCGCGACGATTTCGATACGATAACAAGAGATGACGGAAGAGACCAGACCACTTACAAAGACTGGCCGCTTTACCTCTACAGCAACAGTGATCCGGGAGATGTATCCGGAGACGATCAATATGTCGACGGCGGCCGCATGCATGTTGCATACCCGACCATGGAACAGGCCTAGTAACCGTTGATCGCACCTTGCGAGGAGGATGCGAGGAGATATAAGGAATATTACGAGGAAAACGATTGCAAATCAGAAACGGAAAAGGTAAATTGGTGCGGGGGATGGGATTCGAACCCACGAACTCCTGCGAGACAAGGCCCTCAACCTTGCGCCTTTGACCTGGCTTGGCAACCCCCGCCCAGGGTTAATTTAATCGCGTCCTTACGCCAGCTCGCTCAGCTGCTGGCTGAGGAGCGACGCGCGCCTCTTGATCTCGCCTGCAGCACCGGATACCAGGTCCTTTGCAGGCATCGATCCGTCGGTGTCTATCTTCATCACGAAGACGTCCTCGATGGGGACGACCTCGATCGCTCCGATCTCACACTCGAGCATGCAGAGCTTGCAGTGGGAACAGCTGACCGGGTCGATGACCTTCAGCATGCCCCTGCCCTCCGCCTCCTCGATGACCAGGATCTTTCGCGGACAGACTTCGACGCACTTTCCGCAGCCTTCACATGAAGCGCTGATCCGGATCTCCGGCAGGTTCTTGTAGCCACACTGGGTTCCAGCCTGCCACTTGGCGTGGACCGTACCCCGGTTGAGGGTTACGATCCCCTCCAGCATCAGCTTTTCGCCGTCTCCCAGGATTGCGAGGGGGATCTTCTCGAATACGACCTGGACTCCGGGATCCGAAAACCTCAGATCTTCGGAGTGAACGGTGCAGGGCCCCTCGGCGGAGAGGGTCATCCCCACCTGGCAGGCGGGACAGCCCGCGCCACCGCAATCACACTCTTCAGGGACTCTGAAGATGCTGAGGTCGTCGGCCTTTATCGGAACCAGCCCCAGCCTCAGAGAGAGCTGCTCGTCGAAGAGGACCGATGTATTGTCATAAATACTTATCTCATCGATGGCGAGGGACGGTACCTCTGCCAGGCACGCCCGTCTTATGGCGTTGGCAAAGGCTGGCTTCACTCCCCTCAGGAGGAACCTCGCCCGGCCCTCTCTCAGCTCCAACAGTTCAACCTGCAAAGCTCACACCCGTCTGCCCCTCCGACCTCCGGAGGGCTTGGTGCCGTCGTGGGGAATCGGGGTCACGTCCTCGATCCTTCCGATCTTCAGCCCGGCTCTGGCAAGAGCCCTGATCGCCGCCTGAGCTCCCGGCCCCGGAGAACGCTGCCGGTTCCCGCCGGGGGCCCTGACCTTGACGTGGACCCCTATGATCCCGTTGGTCATGGCCTGCTCGGCGATCTGGCCCGCCATCTGCATGGCCGTATAGGGCGAACTCTCGTCCCTTGCGGCCTTGACCACCATCCCGCCCGATACCTTGGCGATCGTCTCCGCGCCGGTGAGGTCGGTTATGGTGATGATGGTGTTGTTGAAGGAGGCGAATATGTGGGCTACGCCCCATTTTCCTTCTGCCATGTTTATCCTTCCACCTTGGGTATTCTGGTGGCCCTCTCAGGATGAGCCTCCTGAGCCATGGGCGAACCAGGGTAGTAATCGATGGTCATCTCTTCGCCACGCCTGACGTAATATCCGGGAACTGTAACTTTACGTCCCGTGATCTGAATGTGGCCGTGAGCTATGAACTGGCGAGCCTGCCTCAGGGACTTGGCGAGCCCCTGACGATAGACCTGAGTCTGAAGCCTCCGTTCCAGAAGGTCCTCCACCTTTATGGAGAGGACGGAGTCGAGATCCCCATCTTCCTTGAGCATCCCGTACTTTTTGAGGTGCTCCAGCACGTCCTCCGCCTGGGTCTCAAGCCCCGACTCGCCGCGGGTGGTGGCTGCCAGAAGCTGACGGCTTACCCGCCTGTACTTCCTTATGAGGCTCTGGGCCTTCCAGACCTCTCGCTTGTTGCGGAGCCCGTAACTCTTGACCAGCTCCACCTCCTGAGCCATCCGATCGGCCTCCCAGGGGTGGTGCGGAGTATCGTAGCTCTTCCTACACTTACCAGGATATCCCATAAAAGCCCGCCTCGATCACGCCTTTTTCCTGCTGACGCCCACCGTAGCTCCCCTTCGACCGGTGGATCTGGTCTTCTGCCCTCGAACGCGGAGGCCGCGCTCGTGCCTGATCCCCCTGTAGCTGCGGGTCTTTCTGATGATGTCCATCTCTTCCCTCTGGACGAGGACGAGATCGGTTCCCATGACGTGCCTGTCCTCGCCGCTGAGGAGATCTTTTCTCCTGTTCTTCATCCAGACGGGGAGGTGGTCTTGGGCCGACTCCACCAGATCTCGAAGCCTGGATATGGCCTCGTCCGGGAGCAGTCCCAGGGTCTCGGTGGGGTCGATCTCTGCTTTCTGGGTGAGCAGCCGGGCGTTCCGCCTGCCCATACCCTTGATGCCGGTGAGCGCCATCTGAACAGGCTGATGACCGTTGAGGTCGGTGTTCATGATGCGCACTATATGCTTCAGCTCTTCATTCTCTTCTGGCAAATTATTCCTCCAGAAATCTGAGGGCTTCGAGCCGTTCGAAGCCCCTCTGGAGCAGCCCCGGATCATAGTCCGACGCCGCCCGCGCATCAGCAAAAGCCGATGGGGCGAATTCAATCGCAAACAGTAATCCAAGCCTGAGATTCGCTACTGATACATAAGACTTATGGAGGGGATGAGGGGCGAGGGCGATAAAGAGCCGCGCTCAAGCTCACCCTTCGCTGACCTCCACCCGGCACCCGATCTTTGCCATCTCCTCGAAAAAGCCGGGGTAAGAGACGGAGACGGACTCTGCGGTGTCTATGCTGGTATCTCCCGCCACCAGCCCCGCCACCGTGAGGGCCATGACGATCCTGTGGTCGTGATGGCCGCTCACCCTGGCCCCAGCAAGCTCTCCGCCCTCTATCACCAGCCCGTCGGACCTCTCCTCTATATTCGCCCCCATCTTGGAGAGCTCTATTGCCATGGCATGGAGCCGATCGGTCTCCTTGTGGCGGACATGTTCTGCATTCTTGACCACGGTCCTCCCTTCCGCAACGGCTCCCAGAACCGCTATGGTGGGGACGAGGTCGGGGGTGAGGCTCGCGTCCACCTCGACCCCTTCCAGGTCGCGTCCTTCGATGGCGAGGTCACCTTCTTCCCGGTCCCAGGAGATCCTGGCCCCCATATCCTGGAGGATGGCCACAATCGCCGAGTCGCCCTGCCTGGAGGGGAAGAGCCCCCGGACGGTGAGGCGGGAGCCGGTCACCGCCGCCGCCGCCAGGAGGTAAGAGGCGGAGGAGAAGTCGCCGGGGACGATGTAGCCGTCCAGGTCGTATCTCTGGCCGCCCCCAATGAAGAACCTGCGGAAGTCGGTCTCGATCTTCGCCCCGGCGCCCTCCAGCATCTCCAGGGTGATCTCGGCGTAGGGGCGGCTCTTGAGATCTCCTTTTATCTCGATCTCAGAATCCCCATCGGCGAGGGGGCAGGAGATGAGGAGGGCGGAGAGGAACTGGGAGCTGACGCTCCCGTCCAGGACGGTCCTTCCGCCGCGAACCTTCCCCCGGATCACCAGGGGGGCGCAGTCGTTCCTCTTTATGGAGAAGGCCTCGGCCCCCAGATCGCGAAGGGAGTTGAGGAGGGGGCCGTTGGGCCTGCGGCGGATGGAGGCGTCCCCGGTGAGGACCGCGCCCTCGGTGAGGGCGGCCACCCCGGCCATGATCCGCAGGGTGGTCCCCGAGTTTTCAACGTCGATCACGTTCTCGGGCGTCGCTGGCCTTCCGCCGACCCCGATCACCGCCAGCTCCTCCTCCTGCCCCTCGATCTGGGCCCCGAAGGCCTCGGCGGCCTTGATGGTGGCCCTGGTGTCGGCGGATAAGAGCGGCCGTTTCACCGAGCCGCCGGGTCCCAGGGCGCTGATGGTGATCGCCCTATGGGTGTAGCTCTTGGAGGGCGGAACGGAGATCGCGCCCGAGACCTGAGAGCGCTCAACAGATGCTATCATCGGATCTATTGACGGCAGCTTGATATAAAAATTCGAGGCTCTTCCCCGGGCAGAGAGCTTCAACGATCAGTTGCCGAGACCGCCTCCGCCATATCGACGACCTCCTCCAGGGAGAGCTCCTGAGGCCTCTTCTCCAGAAGCTCGGGGTCGATGCGCGAGAGGATTTCGGAGGAGACCTTCATGGCGGCGAGGGCTCTCTTCACCTTCTTTCTCCTCATGGAGAAGATGGTCCGGGTCAGATGGTCAAAGACCCGCTCATCGACGGGGACCCGCTCCTCTCGGGGCCGGAGGCGGATGATCGCCGACTCGACCTGCGGCATCGGCCGAAAGGCGGACCGGGGCACCCGTTCCAGGATCTCGGCCTCGGCCCGGAGGGCGACGTTGAGGGTGAGCCTGCCGTAGTCTTTAGTCCCCGGCTCTGCCACCATCCTCTCGGCAAACTCTCTCTGGTACATCAAGACGGAGAGATCGAAGGGCCTCTCCAGAAGCCTGAAGGTGATCTTGGAGGAGATCTGGTAGGGGAGGTTCGATACCACCTTGTTGTAGTCGGGAAGGGATACCCGCAGGGCGTCACCTCTCAGGACGGTGAGGTTCGAAAAGCGCCCCTCCAGAGAAGCGGCCAGGCCCGGGTCGACCTCGATGGCGAAGACGGTTCCCGCCCGGGCCGAAAGGACGCGGGTGAGGTTTCCGGTCCCCGGCCCGATCTCCAGCACCCTGTCATCCCGGTCGAGGGAGGCGTAATCGCCGATCCTAGAGAGAACCCGCCGGTCGACGAGAAAATGTTGGCCGAGCTTCTTCATAGCCCTCGAAAAATCGGATATCGGAGGTCGCCCGCATCGTCTGGCGTGGTCGACCTTATTCTCTCATCGTCGGCGCGGGTCCGCGGTGAAGATCCGGTACTTGATCCGGTCGTCGGCGATCTCGTCCTCGATCCTTTTGGCCAGAAGCTTCTCCGGGTTGTAGATCCCCTTCACCCGCTCCGTCAGATCTTCGAAGCTCTTGAAGGGGCCCTTCTTCCGCTCGTTGAGGATCGCCCACATCAGCTTTTTGCCGATTCCCGGGAGCAGCTCCAGGGCGTGCATCCTGGTGGTCAGGGGTCCCGCCTCGTTGAAGAAGCGGAGGTAAAAGTTCTCCTTCTTCAGGACGATCTTCTGGAGGGCGTAGGGAAGCTCGACTCGAGCCCCCTGGGAGAGCTCCTCGTAGCCGATCCTGCGGTTGACCCGATCTATGATCGGCCGGTCTTTTCCCACCAGCACGACCTTGACCCCGATCTCCGGGACCGCGCCCTCCTTGGGGGTCATCTCCATGAGCACGAAGTCCCTTTCTCCCACCCCCTGGACGATGGGCCTCTTCTGGAACCTGCCCATCGAGTCCGAGACGTGACCGTAGGGGAGGTAGTCCAGAACCCAAGCTATCTCTTCGCGCCGTGGAGATCTGCCCGAGGTCATGCTTATCCTCTAATTCGGATGGTTATCCTCTCACCACTACGTCGAGGATGGCGTTGAGATCCTCGTCTACGAGGGTGAACCGTTCTTTGGCGTAGAGAGCCCTGATCTCGTCCTTGGTCCTGGGCTGGATGTCCGCGATCTTGGTCGCTATCTCCGGGGTCATCTTCTCCAGCCCCAGGAGCTCTTCGACCGTCTTCCGGCTCTCTGTGCCCTCGCTCTTGGAGAAGATCTCGGCGTGCTTTATCGCCCGTCTCAGCTCGTAGCCTAGCTCCTCAGGCTCCTCCGCCCTTCTGAGCCTGATCTCCTCCAGAGCCTCCTTCACCTCGGCGAGGGTTATGAGATCCTCGCTCAAAATCTTCTTGACGATCATCTCAATTCTGGGGTTTCAGATGTTCCGGCAGGGATATTACCGTCTTCCTGGCGTTGCCGTCGCTGACTTCCAGCACGTAGGCCCTGCCCCTTCGGCCCAGGACCTTTCCGGTCTTTCCGTGGAACTTGGGGTTGGGCATTCCCCTGTGAATGCTCGGGTCCAGAACGATGTGGACCATATCGCCGTCGTCGAAGTCCTGGATGGCCCTGCTCACGGGGGAGATCCCCCGCGCTCTGACCGATTTGCTCAGCCTGTCTCTAGTCCGTTTTCGTACTCCGTGTGACTTGGGCATCTGCCTCTCCACCTACGTTTATTACGTCCAGCTCCGCCACCCTCGCTTTGACCCCGAGAAGCCCCGCGAGGCTCGGGTCGGTTCGGCCGTCGTCTCCGGATACCAGCTCCTTTACGTAAAGGCCGCTCGTCCCTTCCAGGGTCATCCTGGCGGCCTTTTCCGAGAGCAGGTCGAGCCGGAGGTCGAGGACCTCCCTCCTTCGGACCTTGTCGGCCCTCCGGTGAGATACTCGGGTTGGCGTGCGCTGTTCAACCAAGCCCACCAGTTTGTCCAGAACTGATTTAAGCTTTTCTTCTGGTACCTCTTCATCGAATTCCACCAGCATCGAGTACCTCTTGTTGAAGAGGGCGGTCTTGAGCTGCTCTACCGTCGCTTTCTCGGTGAACTCGAGGTCGCTGACTTCCACTTTGCCCGAGGCGCGACGGTTGATCTCCTCTTTGAGCCGGGCCAGGTCCAGGGTCCTGATCCGGGGGGAGACCGCCTCCACCACGAAGGGCCTGCCCGTCCCCAGCATCCGGGCGTCGATGTCCTCTCTTCCCGAGCCGTGGAATACGGTGTCCTCGCACCTGGCGGCCTCGATGATGGGGTCTCGGATCAGCTCGTCCACCGACTCGGGGTACCTTTTGCCGGAAAAGCCGCAGGCCTTGCACCCGCTCCCACCGCATTCGCGACAGGGCCACCTGGTCTGGGGAAATCCCCGGACCAGCTTCCGGTACCTGCCCCGGATGTAGAGGGACGAGACCTGGACGATCACTCCTCCCTCCTCCAGGTTCAGAACAACCAGGACATCGGGCGAGCCGAAGCTGGTGGCCTTCTTCGTCCTCTCAGCGATCCTCTTTCCCACCTCGCGGTTCAGCTCGGACTTCATCGGCTCGGCGTGGACGGAGCCGCCGTCCGCCAGGATCAGCTCCTCGTTTTCGGCGAGAAGGCCGCTCATCTTCGTCCCGACGAGGAAGGTCTGGTGCTCGATGTGGCGAAGCTCCCTCTCTGCGAGCTCGGCCCATCGGTCCAGCTTCTCCGGCTCCATCTCTCCCAGACAGACCCAGCACCGCTCCTGCTCATCCTCCAGCCCCAACTTCAGCCGCGCGCTCCTGGAGCTCGGGGCAAGCTCCCCCAGAATCTCGCGGCCCGATTCGTCCACGGACCCGGCCATGGAGAGGAAGGTCTTGATGGATCTGCCCCGTTCCGCGTTGGTCAAGCCCGTCGAAAGCATCGCGAACTGCCGTCCAAGACAGCTGTCGCAGATGGGTCCGAGGCGGAGAATCCTCCTCGCGACCTCGGAGAGGCTGGCGACGCTGTTCTCCATATCATCCTTTTTCATCTCATCGCTGATCATGTTGATGCGTCTCTTCTGTCAAGCTCGTTATTTATCAGCACTATGCAGTGGTCCGCGTGAAGGCTCTTGGGCCCTACGGAGACGATCTTCGCCCCGAGCCTCGCGATGAAAGCCTCGTCCTCCTCCGATAGGCCCAGATGGTCCCCGAGGATGAAAGTTCCGTCCTCGGCAGGGTTCATGCCTCGATGGTCCGACCCGCCCTCCCTCAAATAGTAGATCTCCTCCTCTTCATGGATTTCGAGGTCCTCGAGGTCCCCAGCCCGGACGAAGATCCCCGGAGTCGACTTCGTCCAATTGGAGTCCGCCTCCAGGGCGAGGGCCTTCTTCAGCAGGGCCGCGGTGGTCCTCTCGTCGGGGTTGAGGTGGCGCAGGTCCCGGCCCCGGAGATGGACCGTCTTGGGGGCGGGACCTCCGCGAAGGATGAGATAGACCTGGACGTCCCTCCTGATCCCGTGGGAGAGGACGAAGGCGGAGTTGATGCACCTGCATAAGATGTCCATCCTTCCCGAGGTGCCGGGGATGTCCTCGAGGGAGAAGTCGGGGTTCGTCGTCGCGAGGTTTCCCACCACTACGAAGCTTCGCATGGGTCATGATTACATGGAGGGGTAGATCCCCTTTTCGCGTCAATAATTCGATGGGGGTTAAAGTGTGAAACCTCAAAAATCGAGATTCTCGGAGGCCGGGAAAGAAACCAATTCTTCCGCGGTCCAGGATTAAAATGGACCCGAACCTGCTTTGTCCGGCTGTTAGAAGAATGAAGCTACACCCAGGTTTTAACGAATGCTTATATAGCATATAGAGGGTTATCATTAACTGGAAATTAAGACGGACGTGAAGGTTCCCATGAGAGATACATCCCTGATTCCCATCTGCATTTCGGCCCTGGCGATCCTGACATCGTTGGGCTCGACCCTCGCCACTTCATCAGCACCAGCGATCTGTGATGACAATTTGGCCATCCGCCCCCACGAACTCATCTCCAGCGAGATCAGCGGAAGTATGGAGACCGTATCCGGCAGCTTTTTTCCCCTCCTCCCAAGCTTCGAAGACCTGAAGCCCGGAGGATCCGGATCTGGAGACGAAGCCGGAATGGATGACGAAATCGTATCGGTGAACGAGAGCGGATCGAGTCGCGAAGGAGAATCGGAGTTGAGCCTCGACCATCATTCCATCCGCCTGATGATGGAGCTCACCGGGATATCCGCCCTTCACCGGAGGAACATCACGGGGAAGGGGGTGACGATCGCCATCCTGGACAGCCAGTTCTACTACGACAACGAGACCGCGAAGAAGCTCACCCGGGATATCGTCCCCTTCTACAACGACAGCTACGGCAAATATGAGGTCCACGGGATCGCATGTGCGGAGCTGATCTCGGAGATCGCCCCGGACGTCAAGCTCTACCTGGTCGACGCGGGAAATACCGAGGAGGGGGTCATCGATGCCGTAGATAGGCTGCTGAAGCTGGACCAGCAGATCGACATAGTATCCTGCTCATCGGACTTTCCCTTCGGCAGGTTCGATGGAGAGGACGACATATGCGAAGCTATCGAGAAGATGACCGCCAAAGGCGCTCTGTGGATCAACTCCGCGGGAAATCAGGCGAGATGCCACTGGTCCGGAGAGTTCAATGACCCCGATGGAAACGGTTTTCACAACTTCTCGCCGGAGGACGAGAGCATAAATTTGACCCTGGAGAGAGGAGACCTGGCCAGGATCTGGTTGAGCTGGGAGGACGACTGGGATGCAGCAGCCATGGACTATGACCTGCGCCTCGACCATCCGGTCCGGGGTCACTGGAGCTCAGACAACCTCCAGAAGGGCTACAGGGATCAAATGCCGCTGGAGACGATATATCTCGCGGTTCCGGAGGATGGTATATATTATATAAAGATAAGGAGATACGATGATCCTGGAGATCAAGAATCTCCGGTCCGTCTCACCATCTTCACCACCCAGGATCTGGATGAGCACCTGGTGCAGAACTCCAGCATAGGGGTCATGGGCAGCTGCCCCGCCGTAATCACGGTGGGGGCGATCAACATCTCGACCATGGAGATCCAGCCCTACAGCTCCAGGGGTCCCACCGGGGATGGTCGACGAAAGCCGGATCTGGTGGCCCCGGATAACGTCACCACCTTCTCCTACATCTCCGACGGCTTCGCAGGGACTTCGGCATCGGCCCCTTACGTGGCCGGATGCGCCGCCCTGATCATGGAGGCGTTCAAGAACGATCCGAATCTGGACGTCAAAAAAGTCCTGATGGATAGCGCCACAGACCTCGGACCTCGAGGTCCCGACGACATCTACGGTTACGGTCTTGTCAATCTCAGCAACCTGGAAGTGAATCGATGACGGATTTGAAAGATATAGCATTAGCTTTGGTATTGGTATTTCACTTTCCGGCGCTGCTTCTGATCCCAGCAAGCGCCCAGACCGAGGAGTTCAACAGCCTGGAGTACGGCTTCTCTGTGGAGTACCCGAGAGAGCTGGATATCGACCTACTCCCCACCGATCCCTCCTCAGCCGTCGAGGACCCTGTGGTTGAGTTCACCGCCTTAGGCGTAATGACCATCCTCGTCGGAGCCTCGGAGAAGAGGGGCCTCACCCTGGAGAGGTTCGCCTCCCGGGCGGAATCCGATTACGAAGAATCAAGCGAAAACTTTGAGGTGATGAGATCCGATGCTCGCGATGTAAACGGCGCTCAATTTCTGGAGAAGGAGTACCTCCTGGAGGACGAATCAACGACCATCCTCATGAGAGATGTATTCTTTAATGGCGAGGATCTGATCTACCACATATCCTGCAGGGCAGAGCAGTCGGTTTACAGGAGGGCCGATCTGCTGTACTTCGACAGTTTCATAGACTCTTTTGCAGTTGTGCCCATAGATGAAACCGTCACCGGGGACTGGATCCAGACCGCAAAGCCAGTTTGGTCCTCGCCGGCTCTGTCCGACCTGGACGGTGACGGCGAGCTTGAGATCGTGGTGGGGACGAACGAGGGGATGCTTTACGTCTTCAACGAGGACGGCACCAGGGTGGCCGGGTTCCCCACGGCGGCGGAAGGTCCCATCCGCTCCTCCCCCGCCGTAGCGGATCTTGACGGCGACGGCTCCCTGGACATAGTGGTGGGCTCCGACGATGACCGGCTCTACGCCTGGAACGGTCTGGGCGATCCCCTGGCCGGCTTTCCCAGGCTGACCTCCAGCGACGTCGCATCGTCTCCGGCCGTGGGCGACCTCGACGGCGACGGCAGCCTGGAGGTGGTGGTGGGGTCGAACGACAGGGGGATATACGCCTTCAACGGCGACGGATCTCCCGTCTGCGGCTTTCCGGTGATCACCGCTAACTCGGTCTGGTCATCACCGGCCCTCGCCGATCTCGACGGCGACGGCAGCCTGGAGATCGTGGTCGGCTCCAAAAAGGAGGGGGAGGATATCCTGAGCATTGTTGTGAGCCTCTACGGCATTTACACCGGCCAGGTCTACGTCGTGAGCTGCGACGGATCTCCCCTTCCGGAATTTCCCTTGGACCTGGGAAGCCCCACCCTCACCGACCTCGAGGGGAGCGCCATAGGATACTCCTCTCCGATCCTTGTGGACCTGGACGGCGAGGGCAGCCTTGAGATCGTCACCGGGGCGGCGGACGGCCTCTACGCCCTCACCTGGGAGGGGGAGGATCAGAGGCGGTTTCCGAGAAAGACCGCCGGCTCCCTCCAGGACAGCTTCATGGCCGCAGGAGACGTGGACGGTGACGGAACCGTCGAGATGGCGGCAGGCGCCACCGACGGACGGCTCTACCTGTGGAAGAGCGACGGCTCCGATTATCCGGGCTTCCCCATCCAGACGGGCGGATATGTCAAACATATCGCCCTCGGAGACCTCGACGGCGACGGCCAGCAGGAGATAATAGGAGGGTCCTCGGATAACAGGGTTCACGCCTGGAAGCTGGACGGGACCGAGGTTCCGGACTTCCCCAAGGTGACCCTCGGGGACGTCGACACCACCCCGGCCCTCGGCGACCTGGAAGGTGACGGCACCCTGGAGATGGTGGCAGGGTCCAACGACGCCCGGATCTACATCTGGGAGATCTCAGATGCCTTCGGAGATCTTTTATGGCCCATGATCAGGAAGAACCTCTGCCACACCGGGACGGTGCCTCTTTGAAGTGAGCTGGGGGTGGAGGGTGGAACCCGTCACGGATCTCCTTTCAATCCCTCCCCCGACCATCCTTTCTCTAAAAAATATAATAAGATTCGAGCTGCCATCATCTATATATTCGACGGTTCAAATGGGCATGGTGATCCTTTGAAGAAGGCGATCTCGCTTTTGGCGGGCTTATATTGCCTGGCTATCATCTTAATGGTCAGCTCATCTGCTGCCCAGGAGATCGGCCAGGATTTGCTGATCCAGGACAGCGGGAATGAAACCGTGGTCAACGTTGCCACCTATCGCAGTCCTGGACTTCTAAAATCTGCGGAAGCTGTGAAGTTCACACCGCCGAGGCCGAGCTGGACCCTCGATGCCGTTCACATCCTGAGCCTTGTCCCTTATGATTCGAATGATACGCTACCTGAAGAGCGGATCATATCCATGGAGATCAGGGACGAGAGCCTGAAACTCCTTTACAGGTTCGCGGATTATTACCTCCCATATTTCGCCAATCAGGGACAGCCGCTGGTCGGCGTAATTGAAGTTCCCTCCATACCCATAAATGGCGATTTCTACGTATGCTTCTACGATCGAGGAGCGGTTTGGGTAGGAGTGGACCCAAACCAGGTCGAGAACAACTCGTACTTCTATGATATGCGGACTGGAGAGCTTTTCCTCGCGGAGATCGCAATCAACGGTTCTGAGGAGCTCTTGCCCGTGAACTGGATCATAAGGGCGGTCGGCCACTGAAGACGCCTCCCATCCTACCATGTCCAGAAAAATATTCGGTGACTGCGTCTGCATCGGCGGGATGCCCGGAATCGGGAGCGTGGGGAAGATGGCCGCCGACTACATAGCCGTGGCCCTGGAGTGCGCGACCTTCCAGCTGATGGTCTCCACCGGATTTCCGCCTGAGGTGCCCGTAGACGGTGGGATCGCCAGGGCCCTCCAGGTGGAGCTGAAGGCTGCGGAGGAAAGAGACGACCTCCTCATCCTCTGCGGGGATGCCCAGCCCCTGAAGCCTCCCTTCATGTACAACCTGGCTGGAGAGATCCTGAAGGCCTTGAGGTCTTACGAGGTGACCGACCTGGTCACCCTGGCCGCCTACGTGGGGAGCTCCGAGGAGATGATCTTCGGTGTGGCCACGGACGCCGAGCTGGCCTTAGCCCTTGAAGTGGAGGGCGTGGCCCTCCTTCGAGACGGGATCGTGGGCGGACTCAACGGGATCCTGGTCGGCCTCTGTCCCTCCTACGGGATGAGGGGCGTCTGCCTCATGGGGAAGACCGACGGAAAGAAGGCCGTGGACCTCGCGGCCGCCGAGCATCTGATCGAGGCCGCCAGCGATCTTCTGGAGCTCCACGTGCCCACGGAGATCCTGGGCTGGAGGAAGCGGGAGGAGGAAGCTCCGCCCAAAAGAGACCCTCTGCGTGAGGAGGACCGCAACGCCGGCTACGGATGAGACGGCGCTCGGGCCAGGATGAACTAACTTATCCCACCATGAAGGGCTAGACCGCCCTCACCACCAGGCATCCCCGGTCTACCCCCAACCTCGAGGAGACGGGCTCGCACTTGGCCCTCATGACGTAGATGAGCCTTCCGGCCAATATATGGTCGAACTCGGTCATGGTCTCGAAGTTTCCCATCCCCTTGGCGATGACCAGGACGCTCTCGTCCATGAGGAGGTCGAGGAGCTCGGGCCTCACATTATCCAGGGAGAGGCCGATGACCGGGCCCGTAGGCTCCACGGAGAGGGTGGTCATGCTCATCAGCTCCTCGGCGGTGACGTCGTTCAGGATGGGGGCGGTCTTGGGTCCGATGATCACGGACTTTTCCATCTCTTCCAGTTTCTCGATGACGAAGAGGTCGAAGACCACCTCCCCGGCGTTGTCGGTGAGGTAGAGGATCTTCTCGAACCGGTCGATGCGGCGGCGGGCCTCCTCCAGGTCGCCGTCGAGGGTCTCATTCAGGGTGTCAGAGAAGACCTCCTCGAAGGAGTCGACGTCGAAGTCGTGGCCCTTGACCCCCCACTCCATGGAGTTGGCAGCGGCCGCGATCCTGATCAGGGCCTCCAGCCTGTCCTCGGACTCCTCGTAGAAATGCCCGGCAAGGGGAAGGAGCCTGGAGGCCACAAGGTTGCTCTGGGCCTTCATCTCCCGGTATGGATCGGCATTCCCGCTCCTCCTCTTCATGATCCGTTCCCGCTCCGTCCCCACCATCGAGGGGACCTCTCTCTTGTGACAGACCATGAAGTCTAAAAGCTCCTCCATCGCCTCCATCTTCAGAGCATCGTCTGAGAAGAGGAGGTCGGCCTCGAACTTGGCCCGGTCGAGGATGCAGCTGTAGCAATTGGAGGCCATCTTCATGATATCACCTACCCGCCAGGACCGCTATCACCTCGGGGATGGCCCTGGAGGCCACCTCGGGGACCGAGCCGCCGCTGAGGACGAAGACGATTCCCCTCTCCCCGACGGCCTCCTTTATGATCCTGGCCATCTTGGGATAGACGGCAGTGGTGAGCTCAAATCCGCCGTAGTCGTCGGCGTGGGAGTCGTGGCCGAATATGACGAAACAGATCTGGAAGTCGAAGTCCCCGGCCATCTCCATGGCGCTCTCCAGCTCCTTCAGGAACTGTTCGTCTTCGGCGTCGAAGCCGATGCCGATGTCGTAGTTGTTCTTCTTCCCGTCGAAGTTGGAGCTCTGCTGATGGTTGAAGTTTATGTGGTAGACGTCGGGGTCGTCGCCGAAGAAGTTTCTGGTCCCGTCGCCGAAGTGGGGGTCGACGTCCACGATCAGAAACCTCGAGAGGCCCATCTCTTTCAGCCTCAGGATGGCTATGGCCACGTCATTGAAGTAACAGAAGCCCCAGCAGCTTGCTGGGCTGGCGTGATGGCCTGCGGTCCCGGTGTAGGCGAAGGCGTTCTCGGCCTCGCCCACGGCCACCATCTCTGAGGCCTTGAGGACGCTACCCGCGGAGAGGAGGGCGACGTCGCGGTACATCTTGTTGTAGGACTCGGTCCTCATGCTCTCCATGTGCTCGGGGGTATGGACCCTCTCCACGAGGGAGAGGGGCGCGGGCTCGGGCTCGAAGACCTGTACCTCGTCGCCTTCAAGTAGGCCCGATCTCTCCAGGGCCTCGAAGGAGGGCTTGATCCGATGCTTGAGGACGCTGTGCCCCTTCGACCCGAAATCCTGGTGATAGATGACGGCAACCAACATGGTCTTACGTCTCTGGCCCGACCTTATAAAACGTTCCGACCGACTATAGATCCAGTGTACTCCGGATCTGAATCGAAAAGCACATCGGATCCAGATCAGGGAGTAACCCTAATCTGAATCGGGAAGACATCGGATCTAGATCTGAGAGTACCTCGGATACCTCTCCAGGAGCATCCCCTCGACCACAATGGGCATGTCCCGCAGGGCGTCGTTGGCGGCCCTCTGGACCTCCCAGTCTTTGCTGGAGTATATGGTGAAGAGCGGCTCGCCCTTCTTGACCACCTCCCCCATCTTCTTGTGGATCCGGACCCCAGCCTTCTTGTCGGCGGGAGCCCCGGCGTTCCTGGCGATCTCGACGATCCTCTTGTTGTCGAAGGAGATGACGTAGCCGGTGGTCGGGGCCAGGATATCCTGCTCGTGCTCGCCGATCTCGATATCTCCGCTCCTGACGGTGGGGTCCCCCCCCTGGGCTTCGATGATCTCCATCATCTTCTGGTGGGCCTTGCCGCTGGTGAGGATCCGCTCGGCCATGGCCTTTCCCTCTCCCCGGGCGGCGATGCATCCCATCCCGGCGGTGCATCCGATCTCCAGGAGGACCCCGGCCAGGGCCAGGCTCTTCTCCCGGAGGCTGTTGGGACCCTGGCCGCTCTCCAGCATGGTGAGGGCCTCCTTCACCTCCAGGGCCGGCCCTACGGTCCTCCCCACCGGTGAGCCGCCGAAGGTCATGGCGCATTCGACTCTGATCCCCAGCCGGTCGCCCAGGTCGATGAGGTCTTTGGCCATGGACCGGCCCTCGTCGACCGTCGGAAGCTTGGTTCCGGGGCCCACGGGCATGTCCATCACCACCGAGTCTGCGCCCACCGCCCCCTTCTTGGCCATGATCGAAGCCAGCATCTGGCTGTAGGGGTCGATGGTGAGGGCGTACTCGGCCCTGATCAGCTTGTCGTCGGCGGGGGCGATGTTCGTAGCTCCGCCCCAGGCGAGGATTCCGCCCACGCTCTCTGCGATCTCTTTGATCTCGCCGGCGGAGAACTCCACCGGAGCCAGAATCTCCATCAGGTCGGAGGTTCCCCCCGCGCCGGTGATGGCCCTGGAGCTGGTCTTGGGGATGAGAAGCCCCGCCGCAGCCACGATGGGCACCACCAGGAGGGAGACCTTGTTTCCGGGGACTCCGCCGATGGAATGCTTATCCACCACGGGGTGGGTGTCGAAGTGGATCCGCTCACCGGTATCGATCATCGCCCTGGTCAGCCATTCCGTCTCCTGGGAGTCGAAGTCTCTGATGTAGAGGGTGGTGAGGTAGGCGGAGATCTCCACGTCGCTCAGATTGTTGTCCACGATGTCCTGGACGATGGTCCTGATCTGGTCCTCGGTGAGCTTCTCCTGGTCCATGATCCTCTTGATGTAGCTGACCGATAGGGGCTTGGCCGCCGGGGCGACGTCCACCTCCTTCGCCTCCCCGATCCGCTGGTGAGCCTCGGTGAATATCCCCACCTTTCCCGGCTCCACCATCTGGGTGGTGACGTCCAGGATCGCGGTGAAAGAGGCCCCTTTTGCCTTCACCCGCACCCGATCCCCGGCGTTCATGCCCAGCTCTCTCGCGTCGGCCAGGTTCAGCATCACCTTGTACTGCCCTATCTCTATGTCGAAGGGATTGACTTCAAATATCATGTTGAACCTCTTTTATCTTTTTGATAAGATGCCTTCAAGCCTTTAAACGTTCATCATATCTGATCTCAAGCCTTAACTAATTCACTATTCTTCGGGGTCGTCTCTCCTGCTCCAGTTGCGGGAGAGGTCCTTGAGCCGGTCGATCATCTCCGATACCCTCCTTTTGGCTTCGATGTGGTCGGTGCTGCAGACTATCCGAAACTCCTCTCTGGACTCGATGATCATCACGTCCGCCCCGAAGATCGGCCAGGATAGTTCCACCGCGGTGCTGGAGATCTCTCGCCAGGTCGAGGGCTTCTCCCTCACGAATTCGCCCGCGATCTTCAGGGACGATTCGACGCCCCGTCTCAGCTCGTCGGAGAGGCAGATCCTCTCCCAGAAGTCGTAGCCCTCCCTCAGATCCGGGTAGAGCTCTCTTATCGCCGTCTCCAGGTAGAGGTTGTAGGCTGTGGTCCTGGCGGGGTCGAAGGGGAGGACGCCGCACCGTCCGATCCGGTCCAGGTTATCCCGGACCGCCGGAAAGTAGGCCGGAAATACCTCGGGGTCGGTTCTGCTGATGATCCTCTCTATCGAGAGATCGACGAGGACGTTCATCATCTCCAGGGTGATCTTGGCGCAGAAGTCGCAAGCAGATCCGATGTGCCGCTTCATCACCTTCTCCTCGAAGAGGACGTGGTAGAACTCGTGGAGGAGGGGGTAGGGCTCGGGCTCGGCGAGGTATATTATGTAGCCGTCCCCCTGGTGGACGGTCCTTCCGAGGACGAAGGGCTCTTCCGAGATCTCGACCGCCACCTCGACCTCGATCTTCCAGGCCCTCTTCAGCCCTTCTACTATCTTGGCGAGGCCTTCTCCAGAAGGGTCAGAGATCGGATCCACTCTCCCTTAGCCTCTCTCGATGTTCCCACCACCAGCCTTCTTCCCTCTTTCGTCTCCTCGACCACGCCGCAGGCCTCGATTCGCTCCCCGGGCAGGGCCTGGCCTGCATAGGTGTGAGTGTAGCAGAGGATCTCGGGGATTTCGGGGTGGTCGATCTCGAAGACGGCGGGGTTGTCGAAGGCGAACTCTGCATCCAGGACCACGGCCTCGATCTTTCGTCGCCCCGCCTTTCTTCCCGGAGGGAAGGGGGGCCTGATCTGGTCCCAGTCCCGGGTGAAGAGGAGGTCGAAGTAGGTCCCGTCCACCAGCCCTCGGTTTCCCTTCCTCCTCTCGTGGAGGACGAACTCGGAGCGGCTGATCTCGGGGACCCTCTTTCTGTATATCTTATCCCAGGTGGCCTCGTCCAGCTCCTGGATGGGGCCGCCCTCCTTCTTGGCCGAGGCTATGACCTCTCTTGCCCGCCACCAGTCTCTCCCGTAGACCAGAAAGTCTATGTCCGAGCTGGGGCCCTCAAGCCCCACCAGGATGGAGCCCGTGATCCCCATCCTCTCCTGGGCAATCCCCCCCTCTTTCAGGGCCGAGACTATCTTTGCTACCCTTTCGTCCTTATCCGCAACCTTTGGAAGCACCTTTTCCGGCCGATAGAGTCGGAGGACGTCCTCCTCGGGGACGACGTGGACGTCCTGGACGTAGTCGGGCCTCTTTCTTCGGAGAAACTCGTAAGCCGCCTCGAAGTCGAGCTTTCGATATCGTATGCCCTCGGTCGCCCTCTCTCCTTTCGGGTCGGGGACGTAGCGGAGCATCGATCTGATCCCCTGGGGGTGGTGGTAGTCGACCACGGCGAATATCCAGCCGTCGACGGTCTGGAAGAAATCTCTGATTCTGGTGTTCATCTCAAAAGCTCCCCAGCTATGTCGATTCCCGCCCCCTCTCTGATCACCTTTCTCTTGCCCAGGTCGACGAGGGTCGAGGGGCTCGCGAACCGGGATCTTCCCCCGTTCAGGACCAGGTCGACCTGGCCGGCGATCTTGGGGTCCAGCTCCGCGACGCTTGCCGGGGGCGGCCGTCCCGACAGGTTCGCGGAGGTCGAGGTGATGGGCCCGGTCATCCCGATCAGCTCCAGGGCCATGGGGTGGTCGGGAAACCTCACCCCCACCAGGGGCGACCCCGCCGTAATCAGGTCGGGGAGGTCGGGGCTCTTCTCGACCAGGACCGTCACCGGTCCCGGCAGCACCCGTCGGAGAAGAAGCATCTCCTCTTCGTCGATCCGGGCGACGAGCCCCATCATCTCGAAGCTGGCGACGGCCACGGAGAGGGGCATCTCGCGGCTTCGACCTTTGATCTCGAAGACCCTCTCCACCGCCTCGGGGATGAACGCTGAGGCCCCGATCCCGTAGACGGTCTCGGTGGGGTAGACGACCGTCCCTCCCGCCTTCAGGACCTTCGCCGCCTCGGCCACGGTCTTTGCCGTCATCTCTTCTTGATGGAGGCGATGTCGCCCAGGGTCAGGCCACGCCCGCCTTTCCCCGATTTCCACTCCTCATCGCTCAGTTTATCGGTCAGCTTCACGTTCAGCTCCCGCTCCAGCTTGATCCTCACCGAGTCCTCGGGGACGATCTCGAGCCTCTCGATCTTTCTGATGAGGGAGGCCTTCTCCTTTATCTTCACCCCCAGCTCCTCGGGGGTGAGATCCATCGCCTCCCGGGCCTCTTTGACGATCCGGCCGTATTCGGGGACGATCTCCGGCATCTCCTTGAACTCGTCGCGACGTGGTCTGGGCTTCGGCGGCGCCCTGAAGGCCCGCTCCTGGGGGATCACCTTCCTGGGCACCGGTGAAAACTTGTCTGCGACCTCGCCAAACCGGGCGCAGCTGTTGCAGACCTGCAGTTCAGATCCGTCGATCACCACTTTTCTGGGCTTGCCGGAGACCTCTGCACCGCATATCTCACACTGCATATTCGCTCAACTCGGAAAAGTTTAATATCAGTCAACGTTAAATACGCTTTGGAGATCCCATGGACGAATCGCGAGTCGGCGCTGATTTTTCGCGCTACCTGATGGACAGGATGCGACAGCTCGAGGAGAGGAACCTGGCCCTTCGAGAGCAGAAGGATCGCGCGGAGGGTGAAAGGCGGGTCATGGAGAACCAGAAGCTCAAGTTCGAGCGCGAGGTGAGGAAGCTCCGGAGCGAGCTCGAGCGGCTTCGGACCGGTCCGCTGATAGTGGGCACCATCCAGGACGTCCTGGACGACAACCGGGTGGTGGTCAAGAGCAGCACCGGGCCTCGGTTCGTGGTCAACGTTTCCCAGTTCATCGAGGGCGATCTCCGGCCCGGGACCAGGGTCGCCCTCAACCAGCAGTCCTTCTCGGTGATGTTCGTCCTCCCCTCTTCCCACGACCCCGCCGTCTTCGGGATGGAGATCGAGGACGCTCCCGACGTCAACTTCGGCATGATCGGGGGGCTGGACGACCAGATCTCGGAGATCAGGGAGATCGTGGAGCTGCCCATGAAGAGGCCCGACCTCTTCGTCAAGGTGGGCATCGAGCCGCCGAAGGGGGTCCTCCTCTACGGGCCCCCGGGGACGGGAAAGACCCTCCTGGCGAAGGCCGTGGCCTGCAGCACCGAGGCCACCTTCCTCCGGGTGGTGGGTAGCGAGCTGGTCCAGAAGTACATCGGCGAGGGGGCGAGGATGGTGAGGGAGCTCTTCGAGCTCGCCCAGAACAAGGCGCCAGCGATCATATTCGTCGACGAGCTGGACGCCATCGGGTCCCGGAGGATGGACGGGGCAACCAGCGGCGACCGGGAGGTTCAGAGGACCCTGATGCAGCTCCTCGCCGAGATGGACGGCTTCGACCCCCGGGGCGAGGTGAAGCTGATCGCCGCCACCAACAGGCTAGACATGCTCGATCCCGCCCTCCTCCGGCCCGGAAGGTTCGACCGGCTGATCTACGTCCCCCTGCCCAACAGGGAGAGCAGGTACTCGATTCTGGCGATTCATACGGGATGCATGAACCTCCATCCCGACGTGAACCTGAAGAGAATCGCCGAAGCCGCAGAGGGTGCCAGCGGCGCAGACCTCAAGGCCCTGGCCACGGAGGCGGGGATGTTCGCCATCCGCGAGGAGAGGGATGTCGTCTTCCACCGGGACTTCGAGCAGGCCCGGGTCAAGATCGCTGGATCTCACTCCGAGACGACGAAAGAGGTCTCCGAGGTGGCCTTCGGGCAGTACGCCTGAAGATTTGCGGAAGAGAGCTCCCAGAAACCCGTCATCTTTTTCGCGGGGCTGGCCGCGAAGGCCCAGAGCCCCGAAATGTCGGATTACAGCGCTGGCTATGCCGATGCCGGAGATCGTTGCCAGAGCTGCTGGGAGTTTGATCGTGTGCTGGGCGTCGGCTATCGACCGTTTCGAGAGAGCGTGGATGCGTTTCCTGTGCGAAATTCGACTCGCCTCATCTATCTGCCAGCCCGCCACTAGCCCTCCACGGTCACATGCCAGGATTCTCTGTCGGATGTGCCAATTACCTTTGGTGCGGGGGAACTCACCCTCGCACAAATCCGGGCTGCAGACTCCTTAGCCAGAGCTTCATCTGGGAGAGAACGCTCGGAATCAAGAAACACGATCGTCTTGTGGGCCTAAAGCTGGATGAGTTCGTTATCGAGGTCAAGGTCGGACTTCTTCAGATTGGTCAGCTTCGAGATTCACAGCCATAGTACCCGTCAGCAGTTTGACTTAGAGCGCTAATCAATTATTCATGGATAGTTTTTTCTAGGTTTGTAGCATACTAACTCTTGGATTAGGTGGCTAGGATGAGACTGAAGCTAATTTATGTTCTATTGATTCTGGCATCGCTGGCAATGCCAGTCGTTGCGGATGAAGTGGAAATGGAAGTCGTCTTCCCCGACCCGAGCCTTGAGGCTGCGATAAGAGACATTATCGATAAACCAGAAGGCTCTATCTATGTTGTGAATCTGGAACAGATCAAAATACTTAAAGCATATGGGAGTGATATCAGAGATATCACCGGACTTGAATATTGCACTAACCTGCTAGATCTGAACCTAGATGACAATCAGATAACCGACTTATCTCCTATGGCGGGACTCAGTAACCTGACATTTCTGAACCTAGGGAGCAACCAGATAACCGACGTATCTCCTCTGGCGGGACTCACTAACCTGCAAGAACTGGACCTAGGGGAAAACCAGATAACCGACGTATCTCCTCTGGCGGGACTCATTAACCTGCAAGATCTAGACCTATTGAAAAACCAGATAGCCAATGTATCTCCTCTGGCGGGACTCACTAACCTGCGATACATGAGGCTAGGGGGCAACCAGATAACCAATGTGTCTCCTCTAGCGGGACTCATCAACCTGCAAACTCTGGACCTAAATGTCAACCAGATAACCGACGTATCTCCTCTAGCGGGACTCACTAACCTGGAAAAACTATGGCTCATGGGCAACCAGATAACCGACGTATCTCCTCTGGCGGGACTCATTAACCTGCAAGATCTAGACCTATTGGGAAACCAGATAACCGACGTATCTCCTCTGGCGGGACTCACTATCCTGCAAGAACTGCGGCTCCAGGGCAACCAGATAACCGACGTATCTCCTCTGGCGGGACTCACTAACCTGCAAGGACTGGACCTAGGGGAAAACCAGATAACCGACGTATCTCCTCTGGCGGGACTCAGTAACCTGACATTTCTGAATCTAAGCGGCAACCAGATAGCCGACGTATCTCCTCTGGCGGGACTCACCGAGCTGGGAATTCTGTGGCTATCGGGCAACCAGATAACCGACGTATCTCCTCTGGCGGGACTCACCGAGCTGGGAATTCTGTGGCTATCGGGCAACCAGATAACCGATGTATCTCCTCTGGCGGGACTCACTAACCTGCAATATCTGGACCTAAGGGAAAACCAGATAACCGACGTATCTCCTCTGGCGGGACTCACAGCTGAAATCGTATATTAGAGCCGATGGAATCGGTTTTTTTACTGGAACGGAGCTAGAGTATCCTCTGGATGGATCCAGATACGCAGGCGATGATCGCCGCCCTCAATTAGCCAAGCGTGGCTCTGGCTCACATAAACCTCGGTACCGTTCTATCCGATAAAAGCGACCTGGATGGTTCCCAGGAGAAACTCCAAGATCGGCTGGGCGAGAACCGCCCAGCACGGTGATGATGCGGAACAACCTTGCGTAGCCAAAGATGCTTATGTAGCGTCTATCGAGATTGTTGAGCGATTATCCTTCAGATATCGAAATTCTCGTAGCTCTTCCACCGGTGATTGATGTCGGTATTCGGAGAGATTCTGGATCTTCGGATATCATTATGTCCGGATTGGGCTTGAACGTTCTTGAGAGGAATAGTAGTATCAAGAGCGGTCACCGCATGTGTGTGGAGCAACGTATGCGGGCTGACGGTGTTTATATCCTCCCCAGCCGCGAGAAACGTTATTTAAGCTCCCGCACCATCAGGTCCTGCATCTCAGATTTGAGGAGGGTTTTCTTTGGTCTCCAACGAGGGGCAGAGGGCGAGGATCGCCGAGGATGGAGTTCTGAGGCAGGATGCGGAACCGGTAGAATGCCAGCAGACCTTCGAGGATCAAAAGGGGTCGAGAATCCGAGGGAAGGTCGCATCCGGCCTTGGAGAGGGTCGGAGCTACACGTCCATGAAGGGCTATTCGAGCCAGTTCACCGAGAAGCTCGGCTTTCTCCCCTTCCCAGGAACCTTGAACCTGAAGCTAGATCGGCCCTTCGTCCTCGACGACTCCGACCCCGATTTGATCAGGATCGAGGGCTTCATTTATGAGGGGAGAGCCTTCGGCGCCTGCATCTGCCGCCCCGTCAGAATCTGCGGGATACGGGGGGCCATCGTCAGGCCCGAGCGGACGAGCTATCCTGCGACCCTTCTGGAGCTGATCGCCCCCGTCAACCTGCGGGAGGCTTTGGGCCTATCGGAGGGGGATGAGGTGGTAGTGGAGGTGTAGGTGGAGGTGGCTATTGAATGACGGCAGGATTTCGATTATTTCGACGATTTCGATTACCTTGACGAAAAGGTAAAATGCCTGTACATCTCTGCACGTCAATGGAGGAGAATGTCATGAAAGTCCTTGTCAGCGACCCTCTCTCAGAAGAGGGCGTAAGGAAGCTGGAGACGGAGGCCGAGGTTGACGTGATCACCAACCTCTCCCCCGAAGAGCTGATTGAGAGAATCAAAGATTACGACGCCCTAGCCATCCGGAGCGGGACGAAGGTGACCGCCGAGGTGATCGCCGCCGCCGATAAGCTGAAGGTCGTGGGTAGGGCCGGGGTAGGGGTGGACAACATCGACCTGGACGCCGCCACCAAGAAGGGGATCATCGTGGTCAACACCCCCGGTGGAAACACCATCTCTGCGGCGGAGCACACCATCGCCATGATGCTCTCCCTCGCGAGGAACATCCCCCAGGCCAACAACTCCCTCAAGGCCGGCGAGTGGAACCGGAAGAAGTACACCGGGGTCGAGGTCTACAACAAGACCCTGGGGATTGTGGGCCTGGGCAGGATCGGAGCCGAGATCGCCACCAGGATGAAGTCGTTTGGGATGCGCATCCTCGCTTACGACCCCTTCGTCACCGAGGAGAAGGCCGCCGATTTGGGAATCAAGCTCGCTTCCTTGGACGAGATCTTCAAGGAAAGCGACTTCATCACCGTCCACACCCCCCTGACCAAGGAGACCCGAAACCTCATCGACGAGGAAGAGTTCAAGATGATGAAGCCGGGGGTCCGGCTGATCAACTGCGCCCGGGGCGGGATCATCAACGAGGAGGCCCTGGCCAAAGCCGTCGCCGAGGGGAGGGTCGCGGGAGCCGCCGTCGACGTCTTCACCAAGGAGCCGCCGGCAGGTAACCCCCTCCTGGAGCAGAACGGGATCGTGGTCACCCCCCACCTGGGAGCCTCCACCGCCGAGGCCCAGGTGAACGTGGCGGTGGCGGTGGCCGAGCAGATCCTGGCGGTGGCGAGAGGAGAGCTGCCCCCCAACGCCCTGAACATGCCCGCCATCTCCGCCGAGACCATGGCGGTGATGAGCCCCTACATGGACCTGGTGGAGAAGATGGGCAAGCTCGCCGCCCAGCTCGGCGAGGACGGGTACGAGAGGCTGGAGATCGTCTACGGCGGGACCGTCGCGGAGAAGGATACCAAGCCGGTCACCATCTCGGCGGTGAAGGGCTTTCTGGAGGCCCTGGGGATCAGCGCCAACTTCGTAAACTCCCTGGTGAAGCTGAAGGAGGGCGGGATCGCCCTCACCGAGAGCAAGACCGATTCGACGAACGGCTACAGCAACCTGGTCACCATCACCCTCTCCGGCCCCAAGGGCTCGGTCTCGGTCTTCGGGACCGTCTACGGCAAGAAGGAGGGGAGGATCGTCCAGATCAACGAGTACCGGGTCTACGTCCCCACCGAGGGGTACATGATCATGGCCACCCACGAGGACCGGCCGAACATCATCGGGCCCTGCTGCATGGTCCTGGGCGAGGATCAGATCAACATCGGCGGGATGCACGTCGGCCGAAAGCCCTCGGGCGGAGAGCAGATCATGGTCCTGAACGTGGACCATCCCGTATCCGATGAGACCCTGAGGAGGCTGACCGGGGTCTCGGGGGTAATCGGGGCGAAGCTGATAAAGCTATAAAATGAGCTTCAGGAGAGGTCGGCCTTCATCCGTCTGACCAGCTCCTCCTTTATTTGGCCGCTCCGGTCGCCGCCGCAGACCGCCCCCCGGACCCCGATGATCTCCGGAGCGACCCTCTTCAAGAGATCCAGGTCCTCGAACTTTATCGTCCCGGCGACGGCCACATCCAGGCCGAAGTCGTGGCCGAGGGCGATGAACTCGGAGATCTCCGACTCGGTCATGAACTCAAAGGTTGACATCCCGTCCTTTATGGCGGTGTCCACCATCACCACGTCGGCCCCGCACTCGGCGGCCACCTCGGGCAGGTCCATGGGCGAGATCGACCCGACCCGCGCGAAGTCGGAGTAGGCCGCGGCCACCAGCTTCTTTTTGTCGTCGAACTCTTTGACCGATCTCGCAATGTTTCGCAGCATGTCCCCGGCCTCTTCCCGGTTTTTTATCTTGAGGAGGCCCACCTTGATGTAATCGGCCCCGGAGAAGGCGGCCCCCAGGGCGGCGAGGCTGGCGGTCCCGGGCTTGTAGTCGAAGTCGCCGATGGTGGCGCTGACGGGAAGCCTCCCGGCGGAGACTGCGGCGACGGACCTTATCACCCAGGGGAAGTTCGCCCCCAGGGATCCCTCCCGGGGATTTTTGACGTCCAGGATGTCCGCTCCTCCCGCCATCGCCGCCTCCGCCTCTTCGATATTAATTGGACTGACCAACAACCTCATATCGTCCCATCCTCTTTTTGTAAAATCATGACGCGCTGCGTCTTTGTCCTCGACCTATTTAACGGTTCGGCGGTCCACGCCGTTCGGGGAGAGCGGGAGAAATATCAGCCGATCGCGATGTCGAGCAAGGTGGTCGGGACCTCCGACCCCCTCTCCATCCTGGAGGAGCTGCGGCCAAAAGAGGTCTACGTCGCCGACCTGAACAGGATCACGGGCTCCGGCGAGAACCTGGATTTGATCGGCGAGATGGCCGGGAAGGCCGAGACGATGGCCGACATCGGGATATCGTCTCTGGGAGAGGCGGACCTCCTGCCGCTCTCGGTCAGGCCGGTCATGGGGACGGAGACGGGGTCTCTCGGCCTGATAGAGGAGGCGTCGTCAAAAAGAGAATTCACCGTCAGCCTGGATCTATTCGGGGGCGAGGTGCTGACCCGCGACCCCGCCCTCAAGGTACCTCCCCTCGATCTGATCGGAAGGCTGAACCCGCTCCCCATAAATGAGATCATCCTCCTCTCCCTGGACCGGGTGGGAACATCGATGGGCCTGGATGAGGCTTTTCTCCGAAAGGCCGCAGATCTCTCCGACCACCCCCTCCTCCTGGGAGGCGGGGTGAAAGACTCATCGGACCTGGATCGGCTGGAGGAGCTGGGCCTCGCCGGAGCCCTGGTAGCCACGGCGGTCCACGAGGGGAAGATCTCCCTCGAGGCGATAAGGAGGAGTTTTGATACTTAGTCCTATTCACATTCTTAGCCCTCAGTCTACTTCAAATGTTGAAGCTACTATCAGATAAATTAACATATTTATATTCTATATGATTGTGCTTGACCTTGACGCTGCAACAAGATCCACCATGCCTGAGAATACATCTCGCGATACGAGGTTGTTCCCCTAAGTCCGCTAGACGTAAACGGACAGGGGAATCAAAAATGATAAGAGTGGGGCAGAGCACCTCTCGTCTTGGGATGATGGGATTTCTTCGATTTCCAATGTCTGGAAAAGTCTCTCTGTACTTGAGCTGGATAGTGATACTACAACGAGGGCGAGCGTAGAGTCATCTGGCATAAGGCAGGCAATATCCGCTTGATCTTTGTATATCTCTGTCCCGATATAGAACGATACATCTCTAACAATAGGTTCAGGTTCTGATTCTTTTTTCTCTTCGGTTCGCAGGGAGCCAAACTCGAAATTGTACCTTCCAGGGCCACTGTATTCGATGTAATGATATGATCAAAGACGATCGCGATCTGGACGAGAAAGCTTACGTCTTTGATTCAGTGGCATCGCTCACGCTGGATCAGATAATGGTATTTAGACATATTATAAAAATTTCGTATTATCAAATAACATTCGTATTGAGGATATCGCAAAAAAAAGAGCTAATCGAAAAAGTACGTGCTCGACATCTCTGCATTAGTTTGCAGGGCCAAGGACTTTTACAAGTTATGGGGCCACGGGGTGCAGTATTTGATGGAGGATATGGTCCTTTAGGAGACATGTTTCGCATGACAGAATATGTAAAAGATGTTGTCTCCTACATGATAAAACCAGATTTTGCCCCAAACTAAAACCAGATTTTGCCCCAAACTAAAACCAGATTTTGCCCTAAACCCAAAATATCACCAAAAAAAAATTACCCCTTCCAACTCCGACTGATCCTGACGAATCTCAATAAAGTCAGAACAGAGGAGAATACTTAACTACAAACTCGTTCATAAATGGAGGCCCAGAGGGTGTTAAAGAGATGACCGACTCCGAATCCATCCGGCTCAAGATCATTGAGGCTGACCAGAGGGACGTGGGAAAGGGGATCGTTCGAATAAGCGAGCGGCAGATGGCCGAGCTGGGCTTGAGCGATTTCGACCTGGTGGAGATCAGGGGGACCAAGTCTGCAAGCGCTCTCGCGGTGAAGGCCTACCCCACCGACGAGGAGATGGACGTCGCTCGGATCGACGGCCTCATCAGGTCGAATGTGGGCGCAGGGATCGGCCAGTTCGTCGAGATCTCCAGGGCCGAATGGCGACCCGCGGAGAGGGTCACTCTCGCTCCGGTGGGCCGGGGAATTCAGATCTCCATCCCCAGCGACGCCCTGCGGAAGGTCTTTTTGGGAAGGCCCCTCTCCAGGGGGGACGTCATCTCCACCACCACCCTCCGGCGGCCTCCGGGCGATCTAGCCACCGGGAAAGACACCATGTTCGACGAGATCTTCAGAAGGCCCGATAAGGCATCGGCCTTCGGCCTGGGCGAGGTGAAGATGAGGGTCGTCTCCACTGTGCCTGCGGGGACGGTCAGGATCGTTGAGAAGACGGAGGTGGAGCTGGTGTCCAAGGCCGTGGACTCCAAGGCAGCCGCCGACGTCGTCTACGAGGACCTGGGCGGGATGAAGCACGCCATCCAGAGGGTCCGGGAGATGATCGAGCTCCCCCTCAAGCACCCCGAGCTCTTCGAGCGGCTGGGGATCGATCCGCCCAGGGGCGTCCTCCTCCACGGCCCTCCGGGGACGGGAAAGACGATGCTGGCCAAGGCCGTGGCCAACGAGTCCAGCGCCCACTTCGCCTCCATCAACGGCCCGGAGATCGTCTCCAAGTACTACGGCGAGTCCGAGAAGAGGATCCGGGAGATCTTCGAGGATTCGGAGCGGAACGCCCCTGCCATCATCTTCCTGGACGAGCTCGACTCCATCGCCCCCAAGAGGGAGGAGGTGGCAGGGGAGATGGAGCGGAGGATGGTGGCCCAGCTCCTGTCGCTGATGGACGGCCTCAAGGAGAGGGCGAACGTCATCGTCATCGGGGCGACGAACAGGCCCGACGCCGTGGACCCGGCCCTGAGAAGGCCGGGCAGGTTCGACCGGGAGATCGAGCTCGGGGTCCCCGACTTCGATGGGAGGCGCGAGATCCTCCAGATCCACACCCGGGGGATGCCTCTCGCTCAGGACGTGGACCTGGAGGAGTTCTCCACCCTCACCTACGGCTTCGTCGGAGCGGACATTGCCGCCTTCACCCGGGAGGCGGCCATGAACGCCCTGCGGCGGGTCCTCCCCAAGATCGACCTCGACCTTCCGACGATACCACGAGAGATCCTGGAGGAGCTGGTGGTGACCAGGGACGACCTGGAGTCGGCGATGCACGAGGTCTCTCCCAGCGCCCTGCGGGAGATCCTGATCGAGGTGCCCAACGTCACCTGGGCCGACGTGGGCGGCCTGGAGGAGGTGAAGCAGCTCCTGGTGGAGGCGGTGGAGTGGCCCCTGGTCTACGGCGAGAACTTCAGAAGGCTAGGAATCGATGCACCCAAGGGCGTCCTCCTCTACGGTCCGCCGGGGACGGGAAAGACGCTCCTGGCCAAGGCCGTGGCCAACGAGTCCAACGCCAACTTCCTAACCACCAAAGGGAGCGAGATCCTCTCCAAATGGTACGGGGAGAGCGAGCGGCACATCGCCGAGATCTTCAGGAAGGCCAGGCAGGTGGCCCCGGCGATCGTATTCCTGGACGAGCTGGACTCCCTCGCCCCGGTCCGGGGCGGGGGGACCGGTGAGCCCCACGTCACCGAGCGGATCGTAAACCAGCTCCTCTCCGAGATCGACGGGATGGAGGAGCTCCGGGGGGTGGTGGTGATCGCCGCCACCAACCGCCCCGACATCATCGACCCGGCTCTGATCAGGCCCGGCCGGTTCGATGAATTGATCATGGTCCCGGTCCCCGACGCCGAGTCGAGGAAGAAGATCTTCGCCGTCCACACCGGCAAGATGCCCCTGGCCGAAGACTTCGACCTGGCCGACCTGGTCGGCAGGACCGACCAGTACACCGGAGCCGACATCGCCTCCATCTGCAGGAAGGCGGGACGTCTGGCCCTCCGGGAGGACATGAACGCGGTGGAGGTACGACAGAGACACTTTCTTGCGGCCCTGGAGGATGTCGGACCCTCGGTAACCCCGGACACCATGAAGTACTACGCCAAGCTCTCCGGAGAGCTGCGGAAGAAGGGCTCCAGGGCGGTGGAGAAGGCGGTGGAGGAGATGGAGGGAGGCAAGTGAGGCATGGGTATGATCTCGAAAAGAAAAGCGATGATTGAACAGAGAAAGGGAGGATTTAAACAGAGAAAGGGATGATTGAACAGAAAGCTGAAGACGGGGGCCTTCTCCCTCCCTGATTTGGAGGAGAGATCCCCGCCTTGTCCGTTCAGTCCTTCGTCTTCAATTCTTTGCCATCTTCTTGCCCAGGAAGTAAAGGAAGCCTCCGCCGACGAGGACGCCTATCGCCGCAGAGAGGATGTAGGCGATGACCGCTCCACGGGTGGACTCGTCGCCCTCGAAGGCGTAGTCGGGGAGGGGCGCCCTCTGCCAGAAGCTGGAGAGCTCTTCAAGCCCCGAGGGGACGTACCCCAACTTCTCTTCGATCTCCTCGTTCCCCCACTCTCCGAAGGTCTCCCCGGTGGCGAGAAGCCCCAGAGGTACGAGGACCATTAGGATCAACAGTCCGATGAACAGATTTCTTATCGACTTCTCCATAAATCCTCACCTCAGGCGGCGGCTCCTTTTGCCAGTCTCTTCGAATTAGGCCGGTCGTACATCAGGAGAGTGGGATCGGTCTTCTGGATATAGACGAAGATCAGTGCTGTCACGATCGCCTCCACGAAGCTGAAGAAGAAGACGTGTTCGGCCAGCATCGCGGGAAGGGCGATGTTGAGGCCATAGGGCATGTAGAGGGGCACGCCGCTGGGGTCGGTGTGGAGGAGGGGCTGAATCCCGAACATGAAGCCGGTGAGGCCTGCAGCCAAAGTCAAGGAGACATAGCCTGCAATCGCCGAGGCGATGACCCTCTTTGACGATGTGATCTCGGAGCTTCCGCTTATGATCTTGTAGACGTAGTAGGCGGCAAAGGGCATCGCCACCGCCATGTTGAAGCAGTTGGCGGCGATGGCGGTGATGCCGCCGTCCCCGAAGATCAGAGCCTGGAGGATCAGGGCGACGGATATGGAGATCACCCCTGCCCAGGGGCCCAGGACGATCCCCACGATCGCCCCGCCCACGGCGTGGCCGGTGGACCCGCCGGGGATGGGCATGTTGAACATCATTATCACGAAGGAGAAGGCAGCGGCCAGGGCCAGGAGCGGCACCTGGCGAGTCCTCAGTTCCCGGCTGAGCCTCTGCCCAGCGTAGAGCCATATCGGTATCATGATAATCCACATGGCGACATAAGTGTATGGCCCGAGATAGCCATCTGGTATGTGCATAGCATCACCGTTGAATAACTGACGATTATGGGTATAAATATCTATCCAATTCAACACAAATTGAGATTGATTTATTTTATAATATTACTAGATCGGTCGGGCAGGGTTTTCCGTTACAATAAATTAAATGCGAGTTTGTCGAAGGCTCAGATCGGTGGATCGGATCAAAGACAAAGGTTCCATCGCGAACGGCGACGGAGCCGAGGAGACGATCGTCTCAATGATCTCTCAAAATTATCAGACGGCTCCTACTTATGATCTTCCCGATGAAGGTGATGCTGAGGATGGTAGTGCTCCTGGTAGACGGTGCCGTGGCGGTGCATGTGCTTGTGGATCAGGTTTGCCGCCAGGAGGAGGTCCAGGTCGCCGATGACGTCGCAGGAGCTCCGGTCCGCCTTGATGGTGTGGTCCTCGCCCATCACCACCGCCCGCTTGCTGATGTGCTCGACGGTGTCCAGGTCGTGGGTGGCCACCACGATGGTCTTTCCCGCCCGCCCCAGCTCCGAAAAGAGCTCGATCAGCCAGAGCTGGGTCCGGGGGTCGAGCCCTGCCGTGGGCTCGTCCAGGAGGAGGACCTCGGGGTTTGTTGCCAGGGCCGAGGCTATGCAGACCTTCTTCTTCTCCCCGCCGCTGAGGGTGTGAGGGGCCCGGTCCCGGAGCTTTGAGATCTCGACCAGGCCCATGACGGAATCGACCCGCTCGGCCACCTCCTCCTGGGTCATCCCCAGCTGGAGGGGGCCGAAGGCGATCTCGTCGAAGACCGAAGAGCTGAAGAGCTGGACGTCGGAGTTCTGGAAGACGAAGGCGACCCGCTTTCGAAAGAAAGTCCGAAACTCGCTCTCGGCCAGGGAGTCGAAGATCTCCTCCTCCACCGGCCGGCCGAAGGCGAGAAACTCGCCGGAGGTGGGGAAGATGAGGGCGTCCAGTATCGAGAGCAGGGTGGACTTCCCCGAGCCGTTGGTCCCGATGAGGGAGACCTGTTCGCCCTGGGATATGGAGAGGTTGATCCCCAACAGAGCCTCGAACTTTCCCAGGTAGGAGTAGGAAACGTCTTTGAGATCGAATATGATGGGCATGGTCGAAACCTCGTGAACTCGCTAATAATCGAAAACCTCGGGATACCTCATATTTGGATGGCGTTGAGGGAGACCAGAATGAGGGTCAGGCTCAGAGCCAGGGCGGAGGTTGCCGCGGCGTAGTCGCGCCTCCGGAGGTGGTAGTCGTGCATGATCCGGACGTCGCCGGAGTATCCCCTGGAGACCATGGCCATGTGAACCTTCTCGCTCATGTCCAGGGACTTTATCAGCATGTAGCCTATCCTGCCTCCGACCCATCTCTGCTCCTCCCGAAGGCTGAGGCTCTTTATCGTCCGGCTCTTCTTGGCGATGTGCAGATCCCTGATCATCTCCATGAAGAGGAATATGTAACGGTAGGCCATGGCCATGGTTAGTACGTACACTTTGGGGACCCTGAGGGATCGCAGGGATTTGAAGATGAGCTGCTGGGGGGTGGTGAGGAAGAGGAGGACGACGGCGGAGACCGCCGTGGCCACCCTCAGGGTGAAGGTGACGGCTGCCGCCACGCCCTGCTCGGTGATGTAGATCGAGTCGGGCAGGGCCCAGGGCCCCAAACTGGCTCCGGGGGGAAGGTCGGCGATGTGGTAGAGGGGGTCGCCGGGGAGGAAGAGGTTGAAGATGACGGGGATGACGATCACCCCCGCGAAGAAGGGGACGAAGAGCCAGACCCTCTTGATGAAGAATCCGACTCCTATCCTGCTCAGGTGGGCGAAGAGGAGGGAGAGGAGGTAGACCAGGGCGAGGAGACGGAGGTCTCTGGTCACGGAGACGGCGAAGACGACGGCGAGGATCGATAAGAGCTTCACCCGGGGGTCGAGGCTCTGGAGGAGGCCGTCCCTTTTGGTGAAGGTCTCGGTGACCAGGGCCTCCTGGAAGAATTTGAATACGCCGTCGATCGTCTTTTTGACGAAGCTCGATCTCGGCTTCTTCCCACTCTCTCTCGCGCCCGCTACGGCTGGCGGGACCTCAAAGGGGCCGCCGTTTGCGCCGTTCGTCTCCTTCATCCAGTCCGGGATCATGGGGCCACCTCGTCCTCCGCGGCGTTCTCAAGCTCAAAGTCGAAGATCGTCTGCAGCCGAAAAACCATCATCTCTCCATAGGTCATCGTCGTCTAATCGTCGTCAGTGGGATTTCTGGTTAATAAAGGTTGTCACGTGTTATTGATTGTTATTTACAAATAGCTGATTATGCCAACCCCCTTCCAGCAGAGCCGGGGCGAGAAAGGTTCCATCCGACTCTGCCGGGCATCGTCGGAGGCAGCAGCATGACGAGAAGTTCTGATCAGGCCGATCAGATCCGTCGATGAAGATGACGCGAGGACTTGAAGGGGCTCGTAGACGAGGATGAGGGTGGGATTGGCGAGGTCGAGAGGCGATCAATGGAAGGCCGCGAGGGCGACCATCATCACGAAGATCCCGGCGATGAGGCCGATGTTGGTGAGGTGCTCGTCGCCGTAGGAGTTGGCGATGGGAATCAGCTCATCGAAGCAGATGAAGACCATGATCCCGGAGACGAAGGCGATGGAGGAGGCGAGGATGGAGTCGGTAAGGAAGGGCAGAAGCACCAGAATCGCGATAATCGCCCCCAATGGCTCGGCCATCCCGGCGAGGAAGGAGTAGAGGCACGACCTCCGCCGATCGCCGGTGGCGCAGTAGAGGGGGACGGAGCAGGCCACCCCCTCGGGGATGTTGTGGATGGCGATGGCGATGGCGATGGGTATCCCCAGGCGGAGGTCGGCCAGGGAGACCAGGGCCACCGCCAGCCCCTCGGGCAGGTTGTGGAGGGCGATCCCCAGGGTCATCATGATCCCGCCCCGGTAGAGCCGGTCGCAGTGGGGGTCGGCCTGGCCGTCCAGGTGGCAGTGGGGGATGACCTTGTCCAGGAAATATACCGTCAACATCCCGGCGAGGAAGAAGAGGTCGGCCCGGACCAGCCCGATCGTCTCCTTGGCCCCGCAGAAGAGGTCGACGAAGGCGACGAAGATCATCACCCCGGTGGCGAAGCCCAGGCTGACGGAGAGGTACCTCATGTCGGGCCGGGGGACGAAGTAGGAGACGAGGCTTCCGACTCCTGTGGCCAGGCCCGCTAAGAAAGTGAGCGCCAGCGCCGGGACGAGGTTTTCGATCATCGATGACCGGGATCAAAAAGGGTTGCATCAGTTAAATAGCTTGGCGGCAGGGCCGAGACGAAAGCGGCAAAAGCTTAACAAGCCCTCCGGACAATGCTCGAAGAGACTGGTGGCTGAAGATGATCAGGATCGTATCCTTCGACATGGACGGAACCCTCGTCACCTCGCGGTACGTGGAGAAGGTCTGGCTGGAGGGGGTTCCCGCCCTCTACGCCGAGCGGCACAAAATCGGAATCGAGGAGGCCAGAAAGCTGGTCTACGACGAGTACATGTCCGTGGGGACCCGGGACCTGCGCTGGTACGACCTCTCCCACTGGCTCGGCCGCTTCGACCTGGACATCCCCCACGCCGACCTCCTCAACATGTACCGGGACGAGGTCGAGCTCTACCCCGAGACCGAGGAGGTCCTGGCCCTCCTGGCGAAGAAGTTCGATCTGGTCGTCGCCTCCAACGGCGCCACCGAGTTCGTGGAGTTCGAGCTGGGGAGCCTGCGCCACCACTTCCGGGAGATCCTCTCAGTCACCTCCAAGTTCAAAAAGGTGAAGGACTTCCCCGAGACCTTCTTCGACCTCTGCCGCTACCTCGGCGCCAAACCCCAAGAGGTGATGCACATCGGCGACCACCGCTACTTCGACTACGAGGTCCCAAAGGAGGCGGGGCTCTCCGCCCTCTACCTCGACCGGGACCGGATGGAGTCGGGGCCCGACGTCGTCCACGACCTCCGGGAGGCGGCGGAGCGGGTGATGGGGATGTAAATATATATGCTTATGTAATCGGTAATTTACAGGAGTGGCAATATGGACAATATAGCGGAAAATCGAGATTTGATGGCTTTAATGGAACAATACAACGAGTTAAAATGGAGTTTGGAGAAAGATTTAAAAGGAGAAATTCCTTCAATTCGGGATTATATAAAATTAATGCAAGCGGAACTAATGCCAATTATTGAGCATGAATATAATAAAATGTCCTCCAAGGTTTCAAATATTAATTCTGATAATATTTCATCACCAGAACTCAGAGATATAGTTACTGCATCATTAAGAAAACTAATTCCAATATATCTTCGTATTTCTGCATTAATAGTCAATCCAAATTGCGAATCGGTTAACAACGAATTAAAAAAAGAACTTAGAAATATCATTGACAATTTAATTTTATTAGCAAGCATTTTCTATGATATAAAAAATTCGCGTATGAGTAATGAACAAATTTTGAAAATATCTAAGATCGAATTTAATAACAATAATTACAGATTCAACTCAATTAAATATGGATTAAAACAGTTACAGAATAAAGATAATTCATCAAAGAAGAAACCACTCAAATCTAATGTATATAGATTATTAAATAAAAGTGGTCCAGCAGTTTTATTATTCTTCGTTGTAGCTTTATTATTTGCACACAAATATGGCCCACAAAATTATATTCAATTATTGGATTATATGTTGAAGATTGTAGGATGGGCTACGATACTTTTATGGATACCATTCTATTTTCTGCGTACTTCGACGTTAAGAACTAGATTATTGCTGCCTTTACTTATTTCTGCTATCATATGTATGTTGTTCTCGTATGGACTTTGGAAAGGATTGTTACTATTTTTTATATTAATAGTTTATCCGATTGCCAAGATCCTATCTATTGATGGATCTGGGACCGCAAGAAAAGCATTTGATAACACGATAAATACATTATTCTTTTCCACCTCTTTATCGTTATTCCTTGCCTTTATCGTAACTAGAGAACCGATTTGGATCATAGGATTGCTAATCTGGCTCATTTGGATTTATACGTCTGCTTCAAGCCGCAGATATTTTCGGCCTTCGTTTGATAATATCTCAAAATGGGACAGAACCGAATTAATTAAAGATCCGTGGATTTTTTGGGCATTAACAGCTAGCTGCATTTTAATAATATTTAACTCACTTGGACCTATATCAGGGAATTTTCTAAGCGATATTTATCTGATATCGTCACAAATAGCCATCACTTTAGTCGGATTTCTGCTTGCAGTTCAAGGTTTTTTGGGAAGCACTTCTCTGAAGTCGGAAGGAGAAAAGGAAAGAAGAATCGAAATAGAAATGATACTAAATTCTATGGAAGGTTTAAAGGGATTTATGTATCTTTTCACATTATTATTTATTGTTTCGATTTTAGGTGTTTTTTCGACAAAAAACATGTCCAATCTGAATATGACTATTGAATGGCTAACAAATCCAGTTGTTCTAAGACAAAGTGAAATCATTGAATTGTATAAAACTTTACTATTTGCATCATATGTAACTATATTAGCCCTAAGTGTTTCGTATTTATATTATTTGTTTTTATCTGTAAACCTGTTCGTTTTACCATTTAAATTCAGGTTATTATCAAAACCAGTTCTCATCGAAAAATTTGTTAATTTAACAGGAGGATTGGATTTGATACAAGACGAGGATATTAAACATTCTTTATATAACGAGCCTCGATTGAATGGTAGAATATTACAAGAAGTTTTAATCAATAACTTAGAAGATGGCTTATTTGCTAATTGCAAAATTGAAGTAGCTTTTCCTGATAAGCAGGACCTAATGTCGTTATCCAAAGCGATAGGAGATGTTCTAATAACGAAAAGAGGATTTGCTAAGGTTGATGTTTGGGCTGTATCAAAGCAGGGATCATTAGGATTGACTAAAGTTTTTCAAGTAGAATTAAATGCTGAAAAAATAGAGTTCCTCGATAAAGAAACTAGTTTGGATACAGAATATAAATTTGCTCAGATTGGTGCACGTTTTAAGGATTTTGCATATAAAGAAAGCCAATTAATTTAAATGCCTCATTCGTATCATCCTTAAAAAACGTGCCTAATCATGTCCCCCCTCCGCCCCTACGCCCCCACCGACTTTGAGACCGTCTACGAGATCGTCAACGCCGCCGTAGCCTACCGAGGCGTCATACCACCCGATCGGCAGAAGGAGCCCTACATACCGAGAGATGAGCTGGCAACGGAGACCGAATACAGCATCCAGTTCTGGGGTCGTTGAGGCAGATTCCGGGAACCTCATCGGCGTGATAGGGAGCCAAGACGCCTCCGACGCGACCCCGATCCTGCACGCCCTCTTTCGAATGGCGTCTGGTGGGCGCGGGATCGGCGGCCAGCCCCTCGCTCGCCTCCTCGCCCTGGCGGAACCCGAGCGACCGATCCCGGCTCGCACCGAGGCCAGCGCCGATCGGGCGGGCGGAGACGTCGGTGGTGCTGGCCGATGGGCGGCGGTCTCCAGCCCGCAGGGCCTTCGGCGCCGCCTGGGTGTATGGAGTTCGATTAATAAAACTTGCTGAAAAATAGTTGGACAGGAGGCGACGCCTCGGTGAACGCCGGGGACTCGACCCCGATCCTGCACGCCCTCTCTTTCGGACTTCTGTTAGAGGCGCGAGATCGGCGGCCGACTCATCGCTCGGCTCATCGCCTCGGCGGACACCAGCGGCCGATCCCAGCCAGCACCAGGGCCGGCGCCGACCGGGCGGGCGGAGACGTTGGTGGTACTGGCTGATGGGTGGCGGATTCCCGGCCGGCTGGGCCTTCGGCGCCGCCGGGGTGTATTAAGGCTAATTAATAAAATCTGCTGGAAAATATAGCTGGGCAGGAGGCCGGCACCTTGGTTGACGCCGTGGGACCCGATCCGATCCCGCACGCCCGCGTTCGGACGGCGTTTCCGGGGCGCGAGATCGGCGGCTGGCTCCTCGCTCGGCTCGTCGCCCTGGCGGACCCCAGCGGCCGATCCCGGCCCCCACCGAGGCCGGCGCCGACCGGGCGGGCGGAGACGTCGGTGGTCCTGGCCGATGGGCGGCGGACTCCGGCCGGCAGGGCCTCCGGCTCCGCCGGGGTGTATTGAGAGTGATTAATAAAACCAGCAGAAAAATAATCTGGCGGGAGGCCGACGCCTTGGATGACGCCGGGGGACGTGGCCCCGATCCTGCACGCCTGTTTTTCGGGCGGCGTTTCCGGGGCGCGGAGTCAGCGGCCAGCTCCTCGCTCGGCTCCTCGCCCCGGCGGACCCTGAGCGGCCGATCCCGGCCAGCACCATGGCCGGCGCCAACCGGACGGGCAGAGACTCCCGTGGTCCTGGCCGATGGGCGGCGGTCTACGGCCTGCAGGGCCATCGGCGCCGCGGGGCTGTATTAAGGGCGATTAATAAAAACATCTGAAAACTATTGGGGCGTCGGATCCTGCCCCTTGGCTGATGCCGCTCGCTCGCTCCTCAAAATAGAAAATAGAAATCTATATCCGGCCGTCTCTCAAAGGTTATCCAGCATCTTTGGGAGGAGTTCTTCTTGGACCCTGAAAAAGAGTCTGCTTGCGTATTCTGCGAAATTGTGGCCGGGAGGGCGATGGCCTTCCGGATATTCGAGGACGATCTATCCCTGGCCATCCTGGACATAAACCCCTTCTCGAAGGGCCACTGTCTGGTCATCCCCAAAAGGCACGTCCCCTGGTGGCACGACCTCACCGAGGAGGAGGTGGAGAGCTTGTTTCGGGTCGCCAGGACCGTCTCTCAGAAAATAATGAAAGCCTTCAGCCCCGACTTCGTGGCCATCTACGCCCGGGGCCGTAGGATCCCCCACACCCACATCTTCGTCGTCCCGACGTACGGCGGCGACGTCCTGGACCGGTTCTTCAATGCCCTGGAGGGGTTCCAGGAGGCGACGACGGCGCTATCGAGGCTGAAAGAGGACGGCGAGCTGGCGGAGGCTGCAGAGCGGCTGCGGTCGGCTTGAATGGTCTGGCGGGGGGAGAAAGCCATATTCACCGGGGATCCGAGCCGCTCCCAACCGTCTCGGAGATCCAGTCGAGATAACCCTCGTCCCCTCCGATCACCGGGAGGACGACGACCTCGGGGAGGTCGTAGGGATGGAGAGATATGATCCGGGCGGCGAGAGCCTCCGCCTTCTCCGTGGCCGTCTTCATGATCAGGAGGTCTTCGGCCTCCTCCTTCAATTCATCCTTCCAGAGGAAGGTCGACCTGACCTGGGTTATGTTCACGCAGGCGGCGAGCCTCTCCTCGACTACCGATCGTGCGAGCTTTCCCGAGCTCTCCGGCGGGGCGGTGCACATCACCACCAGGTAATCGCAGAGATAATCGCGGATCAGTAATAACACTCCCCTGCGGCCTCGTAGAGGGCCAGGACCTTCTTTGCGACATCTCCGGAGAGCCTCTCCTCAAGGAGCCTGGCCAGGATCTCGGCGTGCTCAGGCTGGATGCAGCAGAGGTTCTCCGAGCCGTCCAGGATCACTTCCGAGAGGTACCTCAGCTCGAAGATGTCCAGCCTCTTCAGCCTCTCCTCGAAGTCGTCGTCGTCGAGAGAGTAGTGGTTGGAGACCGGAGGGAGGATCGACTGGTAGTCAAACCCGGAGCCTGCGCAGGTGGTGTCGGCGCATTCCGGGGCGAGCTTCTTCAGAATTTCAAGGTCCTTTTCCGATAGCGTCCTGGCCATAATTGATCAGCTCCTGGTGATAGATTCCTGGTGATAGATTCCTGGTGATAGATTCCTGGTGAGAGAGTCCCGGCAAGAGAGGTGGATGGCACGCCATGGAAAGTCATGGAAAGATGGAAAGCCATGGAAAGCGAGCGACGGCCGCGGACGGCCGGACAGCTGCTCCTATTCCCGATCCGCCTCCCGGACGAGGACGATGCCGTCATCGGTGACCGCAACCTGAAGGTCCCGTAAGATCACCCGCTTCTTCAGGGCGGTGGGAGCCTTGCTCCTGATCTGGACCACGATGTCCACCGAGCCCGCGTCGAGCTTGATCCCGGACCTGTCCGCCTGGTCGAAGACCAGAGCCGGGACCTCGAAGAGGTCGGTTCCGGCGGGGACGGCTACGGAGACCGGGGCCTGGATCATGGTCCACTCCCTCAAGGTGGCCCTGGCCCGATTCACGTTCGCAATAGCCCTCTTCTCCAGGATGCTGACGTTGGACCTGGTGGTCCCCAGGACCTCCGCCACCTCCTGCTGAGAAAGCCCCCGCCGCCTCAGCTTGAGGACCTCGGCCTGCCTCGAGGTGAGGAGGCTCTCCGGTTCCTCAGATCCCTCCGATCCCTCTTTCATCTCCTGGTCCTCTTCGGTCCTTCTCTTCATCCCTCGCCACCGATTGAAGAGGTCATTTGAGTCCGGAGGCCTTAAAGGTGGCGAAGACCGGAGCTTTGGGACCAGCGTTTCTCCGGACCAGGGCTTTCTTGACCAGCTGCCTTTCGGAACCCGGGCCTTCCGTTGGTGCTCGAAAGAACTCAGCGCCGTCCCTTCGAGCCCCAGGAGAAGAGATCTTTCGCCCTTCTGCCCAGACTTCGGATCCTCTCGCCGGGCCCGGGGGCGGGCTGCTGGGGCCCCGTCCGGCGGGCCGCCGCCACCGCCACCCCCGCCCCCTCCTCCAGGATGGAGAGGCGGGTCCTGTAGGCGGCGAGGACGAAGCCGTAGAGGGCGGGGCCCACGATCACCCCCATGACCCCGATGACGAAGATGGGCGCGGCGAAGGCGAGGAGGGTCACCGCCGGATGGATCGAGGCCCCGGCCTTGGCCAGGGCCGGCCTCATGATGTTCTCGGGAAAGAGGTTCAGAAAGACGGTCCCGAAGGCCAGAAGGGCTGCCGCCCTGACGTAGTCGTGGCTCCACACCAGGTAGTAGAGGGCCATGGGGACGAAGACGGCGCTGGTCCCGATCAGGGGTAAAAGGGCGAACAGGGCGGTTACCATCCCCCAGAGGAAGGGGTAGGGAACGCCGATGAGAAGGTAGCCGAAGGATGCGATCAGCCCCGTCAGAAGGCTGTTGATGAGGTAGACGTTGAAGAGGCTGTTGTATATGGAGTTCAGCTCCGAGAGGAAACGGCGGACCATCGCCTTCTCCGGCATCAGCCGGAGAAACTCCTCGACCGATCCGGCCCCGTCCACCAGGAGATAGTAGGTGAGGAGGATGGCCACGCCGAACTGGGCCAATAGGATAGGCAGGTTATTGGTGATCCAGTCGGCGAGGCCTGTGACGATCCCCGCAATCCTGGGGACGATCTCCGGGGCGAGGAGGCTGGTCGGCGCCTCCAGAATCGAGCCCATCTTCTCCTGGGAGAGGTCGAGGGCGCGGCTGATGTAGGGGGCGACGGCCTCTGGGGCTCGCTCCTCGGCCAGAGCCCTGATCCTGTCGAAAAAGTCCCCGGCGGTCTGGTCGCTGAACCGTCTGACCGTCTCGTCGATGGACTCCTGGGTTAAGGAGAGGTTCATCACCTCTGTGGCCAGGGCGTTGATCACGCTCAGGACGAAGAGGAGGAAGATCAGAAAGACGACCGATATCGAGAGTACGGCTGAAATCCGCCTCCTTCCGGTCAGGCCGAAGAGCCGGGTGTGGACAGGGTGGAGGACGTAGGCTAGAAAGAAGCTCAGGAGGATGGTGGTTATGAAGTCCCGGGTGACGTAAACCACCCCCGCCAGTGCCGCGGCCAGCACCGCCCCCGCCATCCAGTAGAAACGGTTCTTCGGCTCCATGCTCTGAACTTTTTGTTAAACTGTAAAATATATAGATCTTTCCGCCTGGCAAGGAGCCCCGAGACGGCCAGGATCTTCAAATCCAAAAACCCAAATCCGTCCTTAAAGCCCAGATCCGCCCTTGAAGCCCAGATCCATCCTCTAAAAACCCAGATCAGTCCTCTTTACTCCGTCCAGGTGGGCCCCCCCAAGCTCAGCGAACCCGAGATCGGCTCGGGATATATCGGCGCCAGTCAGATCGGCTCCCGAGAGGTCCGCCCCGCTCAGGTCTGCGCCGCTGAGATCCGCCCGGGCGAGCTTCGCTCCCGCCATGATCGCCCCGGCCAGCCTGGAGCGCACCAGCTTGGCCCCCGAAAGGTCCGCCCCGGTCAGGTCGGCCCCGACCAGCTTCGCCATCCTCAGGTCCGTCCCCCTCATCTTCGCCCCCCTGAGGTCAGCTCCCCTGAGATCTGCTCCGGTCAAGATCGCCCCGCTGAGGTCGGCTCCCGCCAGACAGAGAGATCTCAAATCCTGCCCCTTCAGCTGGGCTCCGACCAGCTTCGCCTCCCGGAGGTCCGCCCCCGCCAGATTTGCGCCCTCGAACTTCGCCTCGCTGAGGTCGGCGCCGACGAGATTTGCTCCCGCAAGGTCGGCGTCCACGAGCTTCGATCTGCCCAAATCGACCCCCGAAAGGCCCGTCCCCCTCAAGATGGCTCCCATGAGGTTCGCCCCCTGGAGGTTTGCGCCCCGGAGGTCCTTATGGCTGAGGTCTTCTCCCCTGAAGTCGGCCCTCATCTGGGGATTATCAGCCCTCCATCGGTTCCAGGCTGCAGGGCCCCCTTCGAGGGCCAGGACTTGTTCTCTATTTGCCATGAAAGAGGTCTCCATCTTTTAAACGCCCGTCTGATTGTCCACCAAGTTGAAAAAGTTGATTAAAATCCCAGCCGCAAAAAGCCCGATGAGATCTGCCTGCCCAAGCCTGCCGAGGAAGGGGGCTCACCACCCTGGTCTTCCCCGGACGAACGGGTCATCTCTTCCGACGGAAGGTCCTCGAAGATTCCTCAAAAGGCCCAGGCTAGACCAGCTCCCCTCCCATGAGGACGCCCACCTTATCGGCGACACGCCTCGCCTGATCCAGGTCGTGGGTTGCCATCACTACCGTCCGTCCCCCGGCCGCCGGGCTTCTGGATCAGATCCTCGATCTTCCCGGCCGTCCTTGGTCGAAGGTCGCCTTTGCCTCGTCCTTGAGGAGCTCGGGATCGGTGACCAGGGCCCTGGCCAGAGCTCCTTCTGGGCCCCGCCCCTGACCTGGAGAGGCTGTGGAAAGGTTACGAAGAGGCAATACCAGCGTTCATGAAGTGGTGGGGAAGACGAGTGTTGTAGATAAGCTCTTGATGGATCCGCAGGCATGATCATATCTGAAGCGGACTGGTGGTGCTGGATCATGAAAAAGTATGACAATGGTGAGATCACCGTATATTGGAATCCCGAAAAGTGCATCCACTCGGCAGAATGCCTCAAATGTCTGCCGGGCGTATTCGACATCCACAAAACGCCATGGATAAACGTGGATGGTGCAACCTCCGAGGAGATCATGGAGGCGATCGACCGATGCCCCTCGGGGGCCCTATCCTACAGGAGAAATGACCAGCTTTCCCCCGCGATGGACCTGGAAAAAAAGACCCATTCAGCGGAGATCAGAGTGATGAAAGATGGACCTTTCCTGGTGAAGGGAAGGTGCAACCTCATAGCCGAAGATGGAAAGATCATCTCCGAAGAGGGGCCTATGGCCCTCTGCAGGTGTGGTAGATCCGAGAAGAAGCCTCTATGCGACGGGAGCCACAGAGGCTGATTACTCCAATGCTAGAGAGAGGATCTCGTCCCTCTCTGACGAGAGCGCCGAGTGGACCTTTACGAACCTGAGGCTCGGCGGCGCTCTCATCATCACCATCTGGCTTGACGTCGCCGGCTGCCGCCCAGACGAGATCGTCAACAGGCTCGAGCTCTCTGGGCGGAGAGGATCAAACGATCCCCTCAGCAACCTCGCAACCCTGCGGAAGGAGGGCGTCTCCGTCTGGCGGAAGGCCGAGAGCGAGGTTTCCTCTTTCGAATGGACGGCCCTGGGGGTCGTGGCGATATCGGGAAAAGCGATCCCTGCTCAACCTACTGAAAAAATAAGAACTTGATCTGAGGACGATCAGAATCCTCCGGTCCTGACCTTCCATTCGGTCGATCCAACAGAAGAAAAGAATAGAATGCCCTTGGGAATCTCACAAGGGGCCAGTTAATTCACTTAAGATGTTGCAGCCGCCTCGTCTGCAGCCGTCTCGTTTGCGGCCGCCCCGTCTGCGGCCGTCTCGTTGGTGGCGGTCTCGTTTGCAGCCGTATCGTCTGCGGCCGTCTCGTTGGTGGCGGTCTCGTTTGCAGCCGTATCGTCTACAGCCGTCTCAGTGGTGGCGGTCTCGTTCGTAGCCGTATCGTCTGTGGCCGTCTCGCTGGAGGCGGTCTCGTTTGTAGCCGTCTCGTTTGTGGCCGCCTCGTGAGCCTCAGCCTCCTCGGCTCCTGCCATGATCATGGTCACGGTCTGTCCCTGCTCCAGGACGAACTTATCCACGGTGACCTCAGCGGGCTCGCCATCGACCGTGAACATCCACCAGGTGCCTTCTTCCTCCCAGTTTGCCATCACGCCGTTGATCCCGACGACCAGGGTTCCCCACTCCATCTCCTCGACATCCAACACCGAGGTAGCTTTCAGAAGGTCCAGAGCCGTGGAGTTTTCGGCCAGCGTCGCTTCGGTCGTCACATCCGCCGCGCCGTCGCCATCATAATCGACGTCCAGTGTCGCGGCTATGTCCTCGGCCGTCCCGGCAAAAGCCAGGAAAAGGGCCATGGCAGCCAGCAGAGCTGCGCTTCTTTTGTACACGATCTTCATCTCCTGAAGTTGAGACTTCAAAATGTTTATTTCCTACTTAACATATTTACATGTTTTCCTCTGTTATTGAGGGATAATGAAAGAACCCGTATATATCAACGATAGATCCAGGAGATCCACCATTTAGAGAGATAAAGCAAACCAATTTTTCATTAACACCAATATTTGTAGATATAATTCAAGTTAATTTTACTTAACTCCGACATTTACTTAAGTTAATCAACTGATAAAAAATTTCCCTTCTGATCCGCAGGGATCTGATCACTCGTCCGGCGGAGCGGAACCAAACCTGAAAGAATCCATAATCAAATTTTATTAACTTTATTCAAAAAATGTATTTATCTGCGGACCGATATGGCGTGAATTTATTATAGGCTGGAGAACGGGATGGTGGTATACGTCCCAGAGAACGCAACAGCTGCGGCCTAATTCCAACTTTTTCTCTTACTGTCCACCGAAGCGAATGCGCTCTTTTTTCTTCAATCGAGAACGTGAACCTCAGTGGCCGCTTCCCGTCATATGGAGCCCCACCACTCCGGCGATGATGCAAGAAAGCCAGAAGGCCCTCTCGGGGCTCATCTGCTCCCTGAAGAAGACGACTCCCAGGGTGGCGATGAGGGCGGTCCCCAGCCCCGACCAGACGGCGTAGGCGACGCCGACGTCGATCTCCCTGAGGGCGAGGCTGAAGAGGTAGAAGGAGGTCCCATAGAAGACGATCACCATCGCCGAGGGGAGGAGGACGGTGAAGCCGTCTGAGAGCTTGAGGTTGCTCGTCCCGATCACCTCGCAGACTATCGCCGCGATCAATGTGAGCCAGGGGTTCATGATTCCCTGGAAAAAACTCCCAGTGCAAATAGGTTTCCACACAGTCGTCGAGGGCTGCGGCCCGGACCGAATAGAGCTTCTACAATCAATATCAAAAAAGATATAAAGAAACCTGCTCTATCATATTGACAAGCAGGAAATGAGATACCCAAGTGCGCTGAGAGCTCACAGGATGCTCGAATGAATGTGATAGCCCGATTTTGGAGGGTACCGAATCCGAACTGAAACTTGAGTCGAGATTGAGGAGGGGATAAAAATGGCAGGGTTAGGTGGAACCCCCGTGCTCATCCTCAGGGAGGGGAGCCGGAGGACGAGGGGCAGAGACGCCCAGAAGTCGAACATCATGGCCGCCAGGGCCGTGGCCAACGCCGTCAGGACCACCCTCGGCCCCCAGGGGATGGACAAGATGCTGGTGGACGCCATGGGCGATGTGATCATCACCAACGACGGGGTTACGATCCTGAAGGAGATGGAGATCGAAGACCCCGCGGCCAAGATGATGGTGGAGGTGGCCAGGACCCAGGACGACGAGGTCGGCGACGGCACCACCACGGCCGTGGTCCTGGCGGGGGAGCTTCTGGAGAGGGCGGATAACCTCCTGGATGAAGAGATCCACCCCACCGTCATCGCCGCCGGATATCGGGATGCGGCAGAGAAGGCGATCGAGCTGCTCAGGGAGACGGCGATGGAGGTGGGGCTCGAAGAGGAGGTTCTTCTGAAGAGGATAGCCATAACCTCCATGAGCGGCAAAGGCTCCAGCGTCGCGCGGGAGGCCCTTGCAGACCTGGCTCTCGCGGCGATCAAATCGATCGTCGACGACAACGGGACTGCGGACGTTGAGAACGTCACCGTGGAGAAGAAGGTGGGTGGAAAGATAGACGACTCCGAGCTGGTGCGGGGGATGGTGATCGACAAGGGCCGTCTTTCCAGGAGCATGCCGAAACGGGTGAGCTCCGCAAAAGTGGCCCTCCTGGGCGCCGCCATCGAGATCGAGAAGACAGAGTTCGACTCGGAGATCGAGATCAAGTCGCCGGATCAGCTCGCCGCCTTCCTGGACCAGGAGGAGCTGATCTATAGGAAGATGGTGGAGGGGATCGTGAACGCCGGGGCGAACGTCGTGTTTTGCGAGAAGGGGATCGACGACCTCGCCCAGCACTTCCTGGCCAAAGCCGGGGTCTATGCGGCGAGGAGGGTGAAGAAGAGCGATATGGAGAAGCTGGCCCGGGCCACCGGGGGAAGGATCGTCACCAGCCTCCACGACATCGCCCCCGATGACCTGGGACGGGCGGGGATGGTCGAGGAGAGGAAGATCGCCGGGGAGGAGATGACCTTCGTTCTGGAATGCGAGAACCCCAAATCGGTCTCCATCATCTTGAGGGGCGGGTCTGAGCACGTCGTCGACGAGCTGGACCGGGCCATGGAGGACGGCCTCCGGGTCCTTGAGGCGACCCTGATAGACCGCCACCTGGTCCCCGGAGGCGGCGCCCCGGAGATCGAGCTCGCCCTGCGGCTCAGGGAGTACGCCGCCACCGTGGGTGGAAGAGAACAGCTGGCCATCGAGGCCTTCTCCGAGGCCCTGGAGATCATACCGAAGACCCTGGCGGAGAACGCCGGGTTCGACCAGATCGACACCCTGGTGGCCCTGAGGAGCGAGCACGAGCGTGGGGCGAAGAGCGCCGGCCTGGATACGGAGACGGGAGGGCCCGCCGATATGATTGAAAGGGGCATCGTCGATCCCCTGAAGGTCAAAGTCCAGGCGATAAACTCCGCGGCCGAGGCGGCGGCCATGATCATCAGGATCGACGACGTCATCGCCTCGAAGTCCAGCGGGTTTGGCGCCGGAGGAGGTGGAAGCGGCCTGCCTGGAGGAATGGGCGGGATGGGAGAGGAGCTCTGAACTTCCCCGCCATTTCCACTCGGGATTTTGCGCCCATTGGAAGATACCTCTCAGATCTCTGAGTCGGGCCTTGCATTCATTCGATTCAAGCTCGGAGGGACATTGCCTAAATTAGCCCCTCCGCCCCTTTTTCGATCACCCTCGAAGATATCGCCGTCCCCTTGCCTGTGTTCAGGTTGATGGAGGAGAGGATCCCCACCACCTTCTGGTCCTGGTATAGAGGGGTCCCGCTATCCCCAGGCCCCGGCATGTTCGCGTGGCCGATGACGATGGCGATGAGGTCGCCGACCTCGGATATGCTGCAGTCTCTGATGCCCCTGGCATTGACCAGCCGGGCCGGACCGAGCCTGGGCGCAGCCAATGGCGTCGGCTCGCATCCTGGGACCTTGAAGTAGACCAGGTCGAAGGGCTTGCTGTCGGCGACCACCTTCGCCTTTGCCGTCCCCATGGTGAGGTCTTCGGTTCCCGCGAGCCTTATGATGTGATAGACGGAAACCCCAATGCATCCACCTCTGCCTCTAAGAAAAGCGCCCACCACTCCTCCCTGCCTTCCGGCACGAAAGAGGTCTCCAGCCTTGAGCATGATCAGTTTTCGATATGATGTGGATAAATAGATATCCTGACAAATCTGACCGATCTGACAAATCTGACCGATCTGACAAATCTGACCGATCTGACAAATCTGACCGATCTGACAAATCTGACCGATCTGACAAATCTGACCGATCAGACAATCTGGCCGCTCTCCAAGGGTTGGATGGTGGTGGTGATCTGCAACTGCGAGGAGAAGGTCTGCCTGAATATGTGCTAACTTGGGGCTAACCGCCTCCTGGACGGAAGGGTCCTTTTCAATCCCGCGAGATGTTACGGCTGCAGCCTCTGCGTTTCGACCTGTCCGACGGAAGCGAGAAGGCTCGCGGAGAGGATAGGCCACACCAACCTCTACTACCCCTCGATTTCGTCATGAAATACGGACCTAAAATCACAGGCGATGGCGGGTGATGGTTGAGACGCCTTAGCGATCCAGGGGTTGGGGATTTGTCGCCCAGAGATCCGGTCAAGACGAAATTGATATCAGGCCGAAGGGGATTGAGAAATCGTTTGGAGGAGTTTCTATGGTCAGTTCAAAGAAAGCCCTGTGGGTCGTATTCAGACCCAAAGATCCGGAAAACGTCGATACGATGCGCGAAAAATTTTTGGTCTCCTACCAGGCCTTCAGAGATATGCCCGGCCTCTTCAGCAAAGTCTGGTGGTGCGATTCTGAGAAAGGCGAGTGGGGAGCGATGTACATCTTTGACTCCGAGGATGACCTTCAGGAGTACATCCACTCCGACCGCTGGATGAACAAGATCCCCGAAAAATACGGGTACAGGCCCGAGGTCGTCGCCGTCCTCGACATCGGCGCCATCCTCTATAAAGAAACCGTCACCCAAGGCCATGGCTCCTGGCTTTCAGAAGAGGAAGGCGGTGACTGAAGCTTGAAGGAGCCGAAGTTGAAGCAGAAGTTGCAGGAGCTGAGTTGCAAGAGCTGAAGCGCTTGAAAGCTCGGCCTCAATAATTTCTTACAGGTGATCATCGTGCAGATGAAGGCCATCGACCCGGAGAGAGTCTCCATCGAAGAGCTGATAGAGCAGGCCGTCGAGTTTCACGGCCACCTCGGTCCCTTCCTGGTCCTTGGGGTCAGGATGGGGCTAATTGCCCTCAGAGCCCTGGGATCCCCCGGTTATGAGGGGATCTTTGCCCTGGTCAAGACGGGAGATACGCCCTCGCTCTCATGCATCCTCGACGGGATTCAGATCTCCACGGGCTGCACCATGGGGAAGGGGAACATCAATACTGTACCCCTGGGCCGCGCAGAGGCGGACTTCTCGGCCGGCGATGAGACGGTCACGGTCAGGGTGAAAGGTCCGATCCTGGAGGAGATCAGGGGGTGGAGGGAGAGGTACTCGACCCTTGAAGAGGCGGCCCGGAGCATCTCCGCCAGGTCGGACGAGGAGCTCTTCGAAGCTGTAGCGAGGAGCTCTTCGAAGCTGTAGTCGAAAAGCTGTAGTTGGGCGAGAAGAAGAAGAAAAGATGATTCTAGAGAGTACAAAAAGGTAAATACATGCAGGGGGAAGGATATCTGATATGGCTAAAGCGCCGGAAAGGGTAACCATAGCTTTGGACGACGAGACCGCAAAGCTCTTTCGGGAGATGAGGGAGCGTCTGGGGATATCTCAGAGCGAGCTGATGCGGGAGGCTCTCAAGTTCTACAGCAGGCACAAGGCCCTCTTCGACGCGGCCGACGAGGAGAAGATCTACGCCTACTCCGATCTCCTCGCCGTGGGCGAGCACATCATCATCGACATCGACCACTGGATCCTCTTTCTCAGCTTCATCGACACCCACCCGGATAAAGAGAAGTTCTGGGAGATGCACAGGAAAGTATCTCAAGCTCACGCCGAGGAGTTCAGGCAGAAGAATCACAAGCCTGAGACGATCCTGAGGAGGCTTGAGCTCTGCAACCTCTTCAAGCTGAGCAAGACCTCCGACGCCGACTTCACCCTCCTCCTCGGTTACGACATCCCCAAGAAGTTCGTTAAGACGGAGATCGAGGACATCTTCTCCAAGATGGGAGTCAAGGTGGACGTAAAAGAGGACTTCTCAAAGCTGAGGATCAGGATCCTCCCTTGACTCTCATTTTGCATCGGACCGGCGTCGAATTCTTCTTTTCTTCTGAAGAGCCTTCGATCCACCTTCGCCTTTTCTCAAATAGCTCGAAGCTTCACCTGCGTCGGAGGACCGCCTCAGCTGCCTCCTCGATGGCTTCTCTGGAGCCTCTGCTCGGCGACCAGCCCAGCTTCTCCAGCGCCTCTATCGATAGGAGCATCGTTTTTACATCCCCCTTCCAGCCGCGGCCGTCCAAGCCGCCGGTGTACCTGTATTCGACTCCGTCCAGATCCATCTTCTCGACGACGACGTCGGCGATCTCGGTCACGTCCACCGAATCTTTTGATCCCACATTGAAGACGTTGATCCTCTCAGGAGCCCTGTCGAGGGCGAATATCATGGCCTCTATGCAGTCCTGGACCAGGAGATAGGACTTCCTCTGCCTCCCGGAGCCCAGGATCTCCAGAGTCTCCGGATCGGTCTCCAGCTTTTTTATGAAGTCCACGATGACTCCGTGGGTCCCCCTCTCCCCAACGATGTTGGCGAACCTGAATATCACCGACCTCATATCGAAGGTCCCGCAGAAGGCCGAGATCAGAGCCTCGCAGGCGAGCTTGGACGCCCCGTAAAGGGATATGGGGAGAAGCGGGCCGTAATCTTCGGGGGTGGGGACGGTCTTCGCCTCGCCGTAGACGGTGGAGGTGGAGGTGAAGGCGATCTCGGCGACGCCGGCCTTCCGCATCGCTTCGAGGAGGTTGTAGGTGGCGACGACATTCTGGTCGAGGTGGGTCCGGGTGTCCTCGGCCCCGATCTTTACGTCGGGGTTGGCGGCCAGGTGGAATACGAGGTCGATCCCCTCCAGGGCCGCCTGGACCGCCTTCTGGTCCAGGAGGTCGGCCTCGATCAGGGTGAAGTTGGGGTCCTTGATGGTGCCCTCGATGAACTCCCTCTTTCCGGAGCTGAAGTTGTCCAGGACCGTGACCCGGTTCGATTCGATCAGCCGGTCGACGAGGTGGCTTCCGATGAAGCCCGCGCCGCCCGTCACCAGGATGGATCTTCCTTCAATCAAGTCGGTTCGCCTCGATGGGGATTTGAAGATGGAGAATTTTACGGTGTCGGTCGATGAAGCTTGAAATAGGAGACTTTTGACCGTCTCGTTCGATGGGATCGATGTCACTCAGAAGAGGCGCACCACCTTTCAAGCCCCAGAAGATGGGCGGCTCCGGCGATGGTCGTCCCGAAGAATACGACCCGTGAACCGTACCGATCCGCCAGATCCAGAAGGCCGTCGATGGTCCCGTTGACCAGGGTGGTCCCGGTGATCAGAACGAGAGGGGACCTCTCGAAGAGAGGCTCAGGGCTCGCGCCGTCCAGGACCTGGACCCCGAAACGGACCTCCCCGGCACATTCGAGGTCGGAGACCATCACCTTCTCCGGCCCCAGGATCTCCACCAGGGACGAGAGAAGGGCGGGTTGCATCCCCACCAGCCCCGCCCGGTCCGCGCCTTCCTCCTTCAGCCATCGGCCAAGGCCCGCGGCACAGTCCGCGGGTCCGGCATCCCTGCAGTGGACCGTCCTCTCCACGATCCCCAGGTTTCGGAGGACGGCGTTGATGGTGGAGACCAGGACCGCCCGATGGAAGAGGTCGTCCAGGGGCAGATCCAGCACCTCTTCCAGGGTCCCGCTGAAGACCCCGGAGGCGGAGGTGAAGGCCTGGCCGAAGGACCCCCGATACGCCGCCTCCATCAGAACCTCTTTTCCCCTCAGGATGGGAAAGTCGTCCCTTTCGGGGGAGCCGATCGCCTCAAAAGCTGAGAGGGGGCGGGTCGCCACCACCCGGTCGTCCAGCTCTCCCCGAGAAACGCCCATATTCCGGCACCATCGGTCCAGTTCAGCTGCGAACCGCTCTCTTGTGACCTCAAGAAGATCAGGTTTTTTCGTCTTTTGCCCCTTCATCTTCAAACTCACATCCGATAATCAATACACCATCGTCAGCATATCCTTCCATCTTCATCGTCAGCATATCCTTCCATCTTCATCGTCAGCATATCCTTCCATCTTCATCGTCAGGATATCCTTCCTTCGCCGGAGTAGACGTAGAGCCTGGGCCTCCTGGCGAAGGCGGCGAGGGTCATCTCCAGCCTTCTGGCCAGCTCGACCCCCGTGTTCAATGGAGCCGCCCTGCTGACCACTATTGGAAAACCGGCCAAGGCCGCCTTGGATACCATCAGAGAGGAGAGCCTTCCTGTGGTTATCAGGGCGGACCTCGACAGATCGGTCCCGGCAAGGAGGGCGGATCCGACGGATTTGTCCACCGCCGAGGACCGGCTCACGTCCTCGCAAGAGAAGTCGACCTTTCCATCCTCCCCAAGCACCAGAGCCGAGTGGGTCCCTCCGGTCCTCCTCCAGAGGAGGGCGCCCTGGTTGAGCCGGTCCAGGGCGTTGAAGATCGCCTCCGAGCTGATCCTGAGCTCCGAGACGATTCTGCGGGGGACTCTCCGGACCTTCCGATCCTTCCCCTGGCAGAAGACGACGGATCCCTCGGCCCTGACCGAGTCGAGACTTTCGGGGCCATCGATCAGCCCCTCGCAGACCAGATGGCCGACGGCCAGCTCTTCCAGCTGGGCGGGGAGAGAGAACAGCTCCGCCACCTTCGTCCCGTTGAGGAGGATGGAGATCTTCTCCTCGACGGCCAGGTCCACCTCGATCTTCCGCCTCTCCGAGTTCGATATCTCGGTGCACAATACCGTCTCAAAGGCGGCGGCGGGGTCCAGCCTCTCCCCCTTCCAGAACTCCTCCGGCTCATCTACCCTCTCGGCGTGCCAGCTCTCTTTCATCTTCTCCTCAAGACCTCTTCGGACTTTGCGGATATCCGGCAGGCTGCAACCTTATACTCCGGTATCTTTGATATGGGATCCAGGGCGTCGGAGGTGATCAGGTTGGCATCGTTGAAGTGAAAGGGCATGAAAGCCACCCCGGGAATCACCCTGTCGGTGAGCCTCGCCTTAGCCTCCACCTCGCCCCTCCGGGTCGAGACGACGACGGGGTCGTCCTCGGAGATGCCCAGGGCCGACGCCTCCTCGCGGTTCATCTCCACGTGAAGGTCGCCCTCCCTCCGGAGGAGGGGGAAGCTCCGGGAGGTCATAGCCGCGTTATTGTAGTGGAGGACGATCCTTCCGGTGGTGAGGAGGATGGGATACTCGGGGCTGGTCTCCTCGGCGGGTGGCCGCCCGCGGACGACCGCTATCTTGGCTCTGCCGTCGGGGGTTGGAAATCCTTCAATGTGGAGGATCTCGGTCCCCGGATGGTCCGGGCTCGGGCAGGGCCAGAGGAGCCCTCCGATCTCTCCGATCCTCTCCCTGGTCATGCCGCCGTAGGCGGGGATGGTCCGGCGGATCTCCTCCAGAACCGACGGGGCGTCCGGCCGGCCGAGTTGGAGGCCCAGCCGGTCCGCCACCTCGCATATGATGGACAGCCCCTCCCTCGCCTTTCCGGGCGGAGCTATGGCCCGGTCGATCCACTGGACCCGCCGCTCCATGGAGGTGTAGCTCCCGTCCTTCTCCGCCCAGGCCGCCGCCGGGAGGACGATGTCCGCCATCTCGGCGGTCCTGGTCATGAAGATCTCCTGGACCACCAGAAACTCCAGCCCCTCCAGAGCCTTTCTGGTCTTGCCGGTGTTGGGGTCGCAGACCGCGGGGTCCTCGCCGATGATGTACATCGCCTTCAAGGAGCCGTCGACCGCCGCCTCCATCATCTCCGTCGAGGTGAGGCCGGGGCCCAGGGGCAGATCCGGGACCCCCCAGGCTTCCTTGAATATATCAATTGACGCGGGGTCGGTCGAGCTCCGATATCCGGGATAGAACTCGGCGATGGCCCCCACGTCGCAGGTCCCCTGGACGTTATTCTGGCCCCGCATGGGCATGATCCCGGCCCCGGGCCTTCCCACCTGGCCGGAGATGAGGGCGAGATCGGCACAGGCCCTGACGTTCTCGGTACCGCAGACGTGCTGGGTGATCCCCATGGAGTAGAGGAGGGCGGAGGCCGAAGAGCCGGCGTAGAGCCGGGCAGCTCTTGTGATATCGGCGGCCGGAACTCCGCAGGCTTTTGCCGCCTCATCCACCGACCACCCCGCCAGGCTCCTCGAGAGCTCCTCAAACCCCGTCGTCCTTTCGGCGACGAACCTTCGATCGACGAGGCCGAAGTCGATGACCGCCCTCATCATCCCCCGGAGAAGGTCCATGTCCGTCCCCGGCCTGAGTCTGAGATGGAGGTCCGCCATCCAGGAGGTGGAGGTCACCCTGGGGTCGGCCACGACCACCTTGGCCCCCCGATCCCTTGCCCTCTGAACCCACTTCGATACCACCGGGTGGGCCTCGGCTAAGTTCGTGCCGATGGCGAAGATGCATTTTGAGTCGGCCAGATCGGCGATGTTGTTGGTCATGGCGCTGGTGCCCAGGGACCCGCCCAGGCCCACCACGCTGGGGGCGTGGCAGAGCCGGGCGCAGTTGTCGACGTTCGGCGATCCCAGAATCCGCGCCATCTTGGCGAAGATGTAATTCTCCTCGTTGTTGCACCTCGAAGAGGCCAAAAAGCCGAGGGAGGCGGGGCCGTGATCTCGCAGGCTCTCAGATAGCCCCTTCGCCACCAGGTCCAGGGCCTCCTTCCAGGAGATCCGCTCCCAGCCCTCTCCGACCCTCTTGAGGGGATAGCGGAGCCGGTCTCTGCTGTTCAGAACGTCCAGGACCGCGTTCCCCTTGGGGCAGAGGGCCCCCTCGCAGGTGGGGTGCTCGGGCATGTACCTGATCCCCACGGGGCGGCCCTCCTCCACCTCGAGGTAATACCCGCAGCCCACGGCGCAGTAGGGACAGATGGAGGCTGCCGATCTTCGAGTCATCCGATCACCTTCCCCTCACCTCAGCTCCCTGACCCGGTCGAAGATCTGGCGGAGGGTATCCTGGTTGCTCCCGGTGAAGGAGAAGGGGGGAGAGGCGAAGGGCCTGAAGTAGACGGGGACGTCGTCGAGGCGATAGAAGGTTCCGTCGCACTCCATGGCGTCGATCACCCCGGGAAGGACCACCTCGGAGACGAGGGTGGTGGGGCAGGGGGCTATGTCTATGCACACCGTGGGGATCTCGGCCAGCCGCTCGGCGCAAACGGCCGGAAAGTGGGAGACGACGTCTGCGGAGAGGATGAGGGCCGCATCCACGTCCTTCTCCCGCAGGAGGTCCACGGCGGAGTACTCTCCGGGGTTGTAGCGGGGGTAGCCCCGGGCGAAGTCCAGGGCGAAGGGGTAGCCGTAGAGGTAGGAGGCCATCTGGTTGAACCCGGCTACGTTGCAGTGGCCCCGGAGGGCCCCGATGACGAACTTGGTGTGCCCGTTCAGCTCCTTGACCAGGTTTAAGGCTAGCTCCGCGTTCCGGTGCTTGCCGTAGGAGGAGGCGATCCCCAGGCCCACGTAGATCGTGCCGAAGTTGCAGCCCTTCATCATCTCCAGCATCTCCTCCATGACGGATATGGGCACCCCGGTCACCTCTTCGACGGAATGATGAGGTCTCCGACCGTGGAGGAGGGTGAGCAGCGCCGAGAGGAGCTCGTAGTCGGAGTTGGGCTTGAGCTGGACGTGAAGGTCGGAGTCTTCGGCGGTCAGAGACCTTCGAGGATCGACGGTGATCACCGTCCTATCGAACCTCCCTCTACGGGTCCAGTGACCCCGGGGGTAGATGGCGTAGCGGGACATGTGGCGGGGCATCGATTCCAGGGGGTTGGACCCCCAGTAGACGGCCAGGTCTCCCCTGATCTTGCTCTGGCCGGCGGTGGCCCCGACCCTCCCTGCCTCCTGGATCCCCATGGCCGTGGGTCCGTGGCAGACGGTGGAGTTGGAGTCGACGGCGGCCCCGAGGAACTCTCCCAGGTGGAGCCCAACCTCCATCGCCTCGCAGCTGGTCTCGCTCCCCATGAAGAGGAGGGGGCGCTTCGCCTCGGCCAGGATCTGGGCTGACCTCTCGATCGCCTCAACCCAGGAGACGGACCTCTGCTGGCCGTCCTTGGTCATCATCGGCTCTCGAATCCTGTGGGAGCTGACCAGCTCCTGGAACTTGGCATTTCCCATCTTGCAGGCGTTCTTGACCGTCAGGCGGTTTCCGTCCAGCTCCACCTGGATGTCGTCGCAGGAGGCGCCGCAGACGGGACATATGACGTTCTTGATCACCACCTTCACCCCCTCCTCATCATCATCTTTGTGATCTCTCCAGCGCTCAATACCTCATCCTCGGTGGGCTCGATGGTGACCGGGGCGCCCTTGTAGAGGGGCGAGCCGGTGGAGAAGGTCTCGGGGTCGACGACCACGTTCGCCCAGATCGCCCTGGGCATGAAGACCTGCCCCGGTGGGACTGACCCGTCCTCCCGGGCCCGGACCGCTACAGACCGCACCCCGTCCGCCGCCACCACCCTGACTCTATCGGGACGGCCCAGAGCCTGGAAGTCTGCGGGGTTTATGTCGCAGACCGCGCACTCTTCGGCATATTCCGGGGTGAGCTTGTCTCCGCCCTTGGCCAGCCTCCCCTCGTTTATGGTGCTTCCGCTGTTCAGCAGGACGAGAAGGCTCATAACATCGCCTCCTTGACGTAAAGAACCCCCTTGGGGTTCTTGCTGATGGCGTAGTCTCCGGCGAACTTGGCAAACTCCCCCTCGATCTTCCGGCCGCCGACGGTCGGATCGCGCTCGGTACCCGCAGCTACAAAACCGGGGCTGAACTGGCAGATCCTGCCCAGGACGGCGATCGATCCCCCCACCATCTCCGCCCCGGCGGCCCGAAGGGCATCTTTCTCCACCACGATCAGGCCTCCGCTCTGCCGGATCCCGCAGAAGTTCTCCACGCTCCCCAGGACCGTGATCTCGCCTCCGGCCATCCCCCCGCCGAGCTGGCTCCTCGCATTCCCGTGGATCTGGATCTTCCCTCCGGTCATCCCGCGCCAGCTCCCCCGGTAGGCGGAGCCGGCGTGGTCTCCGACGTCGCCTCCGACCTCGATCAATCCTCCGCTCATGTTCATCCCCGCCCAGGGACCGGCGTCTCCTCGCACCTGGATCTCGCCTCCGGCCATCCCCGAACCCAGGTGCATCCCGGCCGAGCCCAAGATCTCGATCCTGCCGAAGGTCATCCTCTCCCCGATCCTCTTGACCCGGGACGCATCCCCGTCGATTTTGATCTCCAGGGTCGATCCTCCATCTTCGGTCTCCCCTTCAGTCACTTCAATATCGAAGAACTCCGATAGCTGCGCCTCTCTCGGCCCCTGCCATACCGAAAGTCCGCCTATCTCCCTCTCCGACTTTCCGGCGAAGGAGTCCGGGGAGATCGATTCCGCCTCGATCATGATCTCGATCTCGCCCTTGGGGAAGAGCCTCACCTTCCTGGTCAGAACCATCACCATCCCCCCTGGGGACCGTTGACGACGATGGGCTCGGGGTTCCTCAGATACTTGTCTGGAACCGGATAATTCGCAAAGCCGATGGTGTAGTACTTGAACCACCCCCGAACGTCGGCCAGCATGTCTTTGGTCAGACCCTCGTCGACCTCGGGCTTGCAGTAGTACCTCCTCCCGTCGGGGACGGCCACCACCTCTCCGTCCCTGACCACGACCTTTCCGTCCTTTATGGTCAGATGGGCCCGGCTGAAGGCCCTGATCACCTTCTCCGAATCGGCGGGGTCGAAGTTCTCGGGGTCGAGGTCGTAGACGGCGACGTCGCCGTCGGCCCCCGCCCCCAGGTGGCCCTTGCGATAGGCCATGCCGATGGTCCTGGCGGCGTTGGCCCGGGTCAAGATGGCGATCTCAGAGAGGGTCATCTCCCTATCCACCCCGCCCAGGCTGGACCGATCGTATCCCCACTTGTGGCACTGAGAGGCGGTCTCGTCCCTGGCCCGCTTCGACATGAGCCAGGTGATCACCTGCGGATATTGAGTGAAGACCCCCCCGTTGGGGTGGTCGGTGGTCATGATCGTCTTCCAGGGGTCGTCCACCAGAAGGAGCATCTCCAGGCCGATGGCCCACTGGATGGCGCTGATGGGGCTTGCCTTCAGGTAGGTGAAGGGGATCACCCCCGACCCGCACTCCAGCTCCACGTCGGTGTTCGACCACTTCTGGCCCCCGATCCCGGCCAGGACGTAGAGGTCGTGGATGGAGGGGCCGTCGCCGGTCATGCAGGTGGCGGGGCCGAAGGGGACGGCTCCGTTGTCGATGACCACGTGGTCGACGGAGTTGACGTACTTCGCGAGCTCATCGGCTCCCGACTCGAAGTCCCTCCAGCTCGTCCCTCCGAAGGCGTTGAACTGGGCGTGGGCGAGGTAGACGCTCTGGGCCCGATGGGGGTCCATCTTCGTCTCCGCCCAATCTACCCCCATCTTCTGGGTGGGGCCGACGTCCCCGGGGACGGCTAGCGAGTCTTTTGTGATCTCCGAGTTTCCGGGGTGGCCCAGGTTGTTGGCGTGCAGGTGGAGCGAGATGGGCATCCCCAACCTCTCGTTCACCTCGGCGAGGCCGTGGATCACCTCCCTCGCCGTAACCTCGAAGTGGATGTTGGGCTCGTCCAGGGAGTGGACGTTCTTGCCCCAGCCCCAGTTCTCGACCCCGGCGGGGTTGACGCACTTGATCCCGTAGGCCTTGTGAGTATTCATCATCCAGGCCACGTAGGCCGCGGCCTTCTCGATCTCGCCCTGGTGGAGGTAACGCATCAAAAACCAGTTGTTCCCCAGGACCAGGTAGGCTCCCATGTCCAGCATGGGGGTCGACCTCATCTCCTCGTGGGTGTGCCGGGCCTCCAGGGGGGGCATCGCCGCCTCGAAGACGGTGGTGTAGCCCATGGCCGAGTAGTCGTAGCCCTGCTTGTAGACGCTGGGAACGGTGTAGCCCGAGCCCGAGTGGGTGAATGGCGTCCTGGGCCGGACCGAGCCGATGTGGTCTTCGGGGCGCATCAGTCGGCCGGCGTTCACCTTGGCCCCAGCGACGTGGGCGTGGGAGTCGACGCCTCCGGGCATCACCGTCTTGCCCCGGGCGTCGATCACCTCGGCCTTAGCCAGATCGTTCCCAGTCAGGTCTTTTGCTATCTTCCCGTCCTTTATGAAGACGTCCATCACCTCGCCGTCGATCCCGTTGAGGGGGTCGAAGACGTGGCCGTTCTTGATAACCATCGTCGAGATCATAGCAGATCCCTCCTCTCCAGCCAGATCGCCTCGGTCGGGCAGATCAGGCTGCAGGTGGCACAGGAGCCGCAGACATCCTGGTCCACCACCACGATCGCCCCGTTCTCCACCTCCAGGAGGGGCTTATTGTCCAGCTCGTTGAGGTGGCCCGCCGCCAGGTAGGGGTCGGAGAGGGCATTGACGGGGCAGGCGATGACGCAGTTTCCGCAGCCCAGGCAGGCCTCCCTGTCGGTCACCAGGACCGAGGTCAGGGTGGGCCTTGCGGTCTTCCCCAGGATCCGCTTCTCAAGCCCCGCCTTCATCTTCATCTCGGGGAGGATGGCCGTCTTCTCCACGGTGATCGCCCCTACGGGGCAGGCGACGGAGCAGGCTCCGCAGAAGATGCAGGCGTCAATTCGATGGGTCACCTTCTCCACGGTCTCGCCAGGGCCGGGTTCCCGGTTGAAGAGGGCGGCACAGGGGCAGGTATCGACGCAGGTCCTGCAGGTCTGGCAGACCGATTCGTCCCGGAAGAAGGTGCCGGAGAAGGGTTTGCTGACGGTGATGGCATCGACGGGACAGACCGCCTCGCACCAGCCGCAATGAACACAGCACTCCTGGTCGATGATGGTCTTACCCTCGACCTTGAGAGATCCATCCCGTGCCAGCATTCGGTCCTCGACCACGATGCAGCCCTGGGGGCAGACGTCGGCGCAGAGGCCGCAGTGGACGCATTTATCGTCCACGGTGGTGGGCGGAATCGCCCTGGAAAGATACGACGTCCCCCCCTCCTTCTCCTCGGCCTCCTCCACCCCACCTTTTCGAACCGCCAGGGCCCCCGTGGGGCAGGACTTCGCACAGATGCCGCAGAAGACACATGCCTTTCTCCGCTTCTCGATGAAGTCCTTGTCGATCAGCCCTCTCGCCACCGCGCCCACCGAGCCTATGACAAGCTCCCCCTTGGGGCAGGCGGCAACGCAGGTCGCACACCCAATGCACTTATCGGGAAGATAAATGTGCGATTTATCTTCTCTCTCCTCCAGAACTACCTCTCTCATCGAATCCCCGTCAAATCGATCGTTCAGCTCGGTCTCAGAGCTCAGTATCTCAAGCTCGCTCAGCTCGTTCTCTCGGCCCGTCTTCCAAATTGATTCGGCTTCCGCCTCTATTCTTCCGGCTAAATTCCTCTTCCGGCTCGATTTCAGAGCAGCTTCTGCAGAGCCTCTCATCTCCCCTGAGGATGAAGCTCTCACCGCAGCCTTCGCAGATGGCGGTCCTCTTCAGTGGCTTTTCGGCCACCTCGACGGTCACGGCTTTGCAGGTGTAGACCCCGTCCCCGGCCCGCAGAAGCTCAGAGATCGCCTCCTGGTGGGGCACCTTCTCGGCCTTCATGTACCAGGAGTGGAGCCTCGGATAAGAGGCGGTCCTGGCGGGGTCGAGGAAGACCCTCACCCCCTGGACCCTGTTGGCCCCCCCCGGAAGCCCGCCTGGAGAATGTGGCCGCCATCTTGCCCCGGTCCTCGATCAAAAGGCCCCGGTTCCCGATGGTGCAGCCGCCCAGGACCTGGAAGGCGTCGGGCATGCAGCCAAAAGTTTCGCAGATTACGAAGAGCCTCTCGCCCTCGGAGAATCCCAGCTCTCTTTTGGCGATGTTGAAGATCTGGATCCCCACGAAGGCTCCGGTGCTCAAGTAGCCGTGAAAGGGGACGACCCGCTCGATCTGCGAGAGCAGCTTTTGGTCGGATATCGACCGAATGACCTCTTCCACGGAAAGGTTCCTCCAGACCTCCATTTGGGGTCAGAAGGTTTAAGAAGGTTTTCACGCGAACGAGCGCCGGCTTGAGCCCTCCGGGGTCTGAGCCGATCTCTCAAAAACTTATTAATCGGCGCGCTCAATGAGGCTTCGAGGAGGGATCGTATGAAGCGCTTCAAGATGTTGATCGATGGGGTCCCAAGAGAATCGGCCAGCGGGAAGGTTGGGGTGATCTACAACCCCGCCAACGGAAAGCCTGTGGCCGAGGTCGCCTGGGGGGGGCGGGAGGATGCCGATCTCGCCCTAAAGGCCGCACAGAAGGCCTTTCCCGGATGGGCCGGCACCGATCCAGGGAAGAGGGGGGACCTCCTTCACCGGGCCGCCGATCTGGTTCGGGTGAGGAGTGAGGAGATCGGCCGCCTCCTGACCATGGAGCAGGGAAAGCCCCTGAGGCGCGCGAAGAGGGAGGTCGCGGGCTCGGCGGAGGCCCTGGACTATTACGCCGAGGAGGGGAAGAGGAGCTTCGGCGAGCTCGTCCCCTCGCCGAGTCCGAGGACCAGAAGCCTGGTCATCAGGCAGCCTCTGGGCGCGGCCGCCGTCATCTCCCCCTGGAACTACCCCGTGGACCTTCTGGCCTGGAAGCTCGCCCCGGCCCTCGCAGCCGGATGCACCGTGGTGGCCAAGCCCTCCAGCGGCGCGCCTCTGGCGGCCACCGCCTTCGTCGAAGCCGTCGCCGGAGCGGGCTTTCCCCCAGGCGTCATCAACCTCGTAAACGGGACCGGCGGGGAGGTCGGGGCCGAGCTGGTGGAGAGCCCCATCTCCCGGAAGGTCTCCTTCACCGGGAATACGGAGACGGGAAAGGAGATCATGGAACGGGCCGCAAGGCAGATCAAGCGGCTCTCTCTGGAGCTGGGGGGCTCCTCCCCGGCAGTCGTCTGCGAGGACGCCGATATCCCTGCCGCAGCCGAGGCCTGCGCCCAAAGGGCCTTCTCCAACATGGGGCAGATCTGCATCAGCATCAACCGGATCTACGTCCACGACTCCATCGCCCAGGAGTTCGCCGAACGGCTGGTGAAAAAGACCGAGCGTCTCAGGATCGGTGACGGCCTCGATCCGGAGGTGGACCTGGGGCCGATGTTCAGCGAGGCCCAGCGACAGAAGACGAAGTCCCACATCGCCGACGCCCTGGCCAGGGGCGCCGCCCTCCTTTGCGGCGGCAGAGAGCCGGAGGGCGAAGAGTACCGCCGGGGCTTCTTCTTCCTCCCCACGGTCCTGGAGGGGATGGACCACTCCATGAGGATGATGAGGGAGGAGACCTTCGGCCCGGTGGCGCCGATGATGAGCTTCTCGACCGACGAGGAGGCCCTGAGGCTCGCCAACGACTCGCGGTACGGCCTTGCGGCCTACGTCTTCACCGATGACATGACCAGGGCCTTCCGGCTCGCAGAGGGGCTGGAGGCGGGGTCGGTGGGGGTCAATACGACCAGCCCCATCGTTCCCGGGGCGCCCTTTGGGGGGTGGAAGGAGAGCGGCCTCGGGCGAGAGCGGTCGCGGAGCGCCTTATACGAGTACATGGAGGAGAAGCACATCCGTATCGGGCTAGGGGAGGAGATCTGAAGGTCAAGGTCGAGGCCGATGCCGATGCCGAGCACGACACCCCTCTATTCTCCGAAAAGATCCGAAACTGCAGGACCCAGATTAGGAGAAACGACCCTGAGTCTCCCAAAGATGCCCTGGACCGGCTGAGCAAGCTATCAAAAGATGCGGCGAACGCGTCGAGCATGGAGAGGCTTCTGGGGATCGAGGGCGCGGCGGCGGAGATCTACTTCGGGCGGCTGGACCACCTGCTCAAAGCCGATCAGGGATTCTCCTTCAAAAACAGGAACAGACGTCCGCCGAAAGATCCGGTGAACGCCGTCTTATCCTACCTTTACGCCGTGCTGGCGAAGGACGTCTTCGTCTCGCTTCTGGCGGTGGGGTTCGACCCTTATCTCGGGTTCTACCACCGGCCGAGGTACGGCCGTCCCGCTCTGGCGCTGGACATGATGGAGGAGTTTCGGCCGATCATCGCGGACTCCACGACGATCACCCTCTTCAACAACGGTGAACTCGCTGATAAGGACTTCATCAAGACGGGGCTGGGCGTCTCCATGAAACGTCAGGCCAAGAGAACGGTGCTGGCCGGCTACGAGCGGAGGATGCAGACGGAGATCGATCATCCCATATTCGGCTACAAGGTGAGCTATCGGCGAGTCCTGGAGGTTCAGGCCCGGCTCCTGTCCAGGGTCATCTCCGGCGAGATAAAGGAGTACCCTGCCTTTGTGACGAGGTGAGAAGGTGAGAGGACGAAATTGCTATGTGGTGAGCTACGACATCATGGAGCCGAGACGTCTTCAGAAGGTCCACAAGATGATGAAGGGCTTTGGAGATGCCGTTCACTACTCCGTCTTTCGCTGCGATCTCACGCCCAAGGGCCGGGTGGAGATGATAGCATCACTGACGGGTCTCATAAAGCATGACGAGGACAGGGTAATGATAATCGATCTCGGCCCGGTTGAGGGGATGGCGGAGGATAGAATAGAGTTTCTGGGGATGCACAGCCCCAAAGAGAAGGAGAATGCGATAATCGTATGATCCTAAAATCGGCGATCTGACGAGACCAAACCGCAATCGATTTAAACCTTGAGCAATATCTGTGAGAGCAGAAGCTCTGGACAATAAGCCCCCTGTAACATCAGGGCCGTCCATCCAGTGGGACGCCGGGAGGGACCGAAGAGGTCCCTTTATAAGCAGAGGCTCTGCGAGAGGTGGAGTGGTGTCCAAAACCCTGGGACCCGCTCGAAAAGCCCCTGCATAGCGAAAATGCCTTCTTTCCAGGGTCAACATTCTGAACGTTTTCTAAGAAGTTAACGAACCTCTCGAAAATCGCCATTTTTTCGATAGCAGTAAAGGCCGAAAAACGGCCGCCCTATCCATGGCTGAAAAGTCGTGGCCCCATTGAAACACATCATCCACAAAGCAGATTGTTATATTCGCCGGTCGGTCCTATCCATGGCTGAAAAGTCGTGGCCCCATTGAAACAGGCAGTATACTCGTCAAAAGCGTTACTATTAATCCGACCCTATCCATGGCTGAAAAGTCGTGGCCCCATTGAAACTTTAGAGACACGGAAACAGGTATTCTTTCTTTGACCTATCCATGGCTGAAAAGTCGTGGCCCCATTGAAACCGTTAACGAACGACCTGTTCAGAACATCCTGATACCACGCTATCCATGGCTGAAAAGTCGTGGCCCCATTGAAACCGTATGGGTCACAAAATCGTAAACAAACCCGTTATGCAAACTATCCATGGCTGAAAAGTCGTGGCCCCATTGAAACGGCTCAAGAAGTTCAAGCCCATTCAGCCTGCATCTTGCTATCCATGGCTGAAAAGTCGTGGCCCCATTGAAACCCAATTTGGGTCGTCCTCATCCTCAAGCGCTACCTGGCCTATCCATGGCTGAAAAGTCGTGGCCCCATTGAAACCGCAGTAAATCTCACATACGTTCCTTCCTGCGCGCTCACTATCCATGGCTGAAAAGTCGTGGCCCCATTGAAACAAATCCTGCCCAATCGCTATAAAACTCCATGCAACGACCTATCCATGGCTGAAAAGTCGTGGCCCCATTGAAACAATTAGTCATATCAACCACGGCGGTATAGGTTTTTTTCTATCCATGGCTGAAAAGTCGTGGCCCCATTGAAACCTTTTTCGTTCTTAGTGTCCGTGTCCAATACTACTGGGCTATCCATGGCTGAAAAGTCGTGGCCCCATTGAAACTCGTTAAAAAAGCAACGAAGAAAATGCGGTACTTTTGACTATCCATGGCTGAAAAGTCGTGGCCCCATTGAAACTCTTTGCCGCTATCCGGCCCTTTGCATAGATTGCAAACTATCCATGGCTGAAAAGTCGTGGCCCCATTGAAACTTCGACAATCTCGGAGAATTCTTTGCCGTCGTTATCACTATCCATGGCTGAAAAGTCGTGGCCCCATTGAAACCAATCTCATGGAAATAATACACACGATAGGCTTCTCCCTATCCATGGCTGAAAAGTCGTGGCCCCATTGAAACTGACTAACCATGACCTGAACTAAACGACCCGGTCTCCCTATCCATGGCTGAAAAGTCGTGGCCCCATTGAAACTTATCCTTTTCCGTAGCAATCTTTCTTGCCGCATTAACCCATCCATGGCTGAAAAGTCGTGGCCCCATTGAAACAAAGCATCCATGATAGGTGGTTGCAAATCATTCCATCCCATCCATGGCTGAAAAGTCGTGGCCCCATTGAAACTACCTCATTGTGTCCCATCTTGTCAAGCCCGACGGAGGGAGGGACTATCCATGGCTGAAAAGTCGTGGCCCCATTGAAACTTTCTATGCCATCAGCGACATACTTGGCAAATAACCTATCCATGGCTGAAAAGTCGTGGCCCCATTGAAACCAAGCCATCGAACTACTGCCTCTCTTGCATATCTTAACTATCCATGGCTGAAAAGTCGTGGCCCCACTGAAACCGGGAGCGGCACGTCGTGGACAAATGGGCAGCTTGCAATGCTCCGAAACGACCCTGGCCGGGGACGAGATAAACTATAAACCAGACAAACGCCCTTTTACAGTGAAATGAGAAGGTATGCTCCACCCCCTCTCCTCCGTTCGGAAAAGATGGCCAGAGAGAGCCTCCTGGAGAGGGAGCTACGGAAGATCTCTCGTCAGCTCCGAGCCATGGGGGCCTTGAAGATCATCGTATTCGGCTCCTTTGCCGAGGGCGACGTCCGCAGATCGAGCGACCTCGATCTCCTGGTGGTGATGCCCTCTCAGATGAGCGGCAAGGAGTGGATGGGCAAGATCTACCAGGAGGTGGACCGGGAAGTCGATTCGGACATCCTCGCCTTCACCGCCGAAGAGCTGGAGAATGCCCTCCCGGTGAGCAGGTTTCTGAGACACGCTCTCGCCACCGGCAAGGTGATTTATGAGAAGCGATCGGACGGCTGAAGCCCTCCGATGGCTGAGACAGGCCAAAGAGGAGCTGAAGAATGCCGCCTTTCTCAGAGATTCGGGCAGGTTTTATCTGGCCCTATACCTCAGCCAGCAGAGCGCGGAAAAAGCCCTTAAGGGCTTTCATCTATTCAAGGGAAGAAGAGCCGATATTCTCGCACTCTGTGGCCTATTTGTTGAAGCTGGCCGCCTCCATCGACCCTGAGTTTCGCGAGGTGCGATCGGCCAGGCTCCTCGACGCCTATTATATATCGACGAGATATCCGGACGGTCTGCCGGGGGAGACGCCCTCTGAGTATTACGACGATGAGAACGAAGTGGATAGGGCTCTGGAGCTTTCCCGACGGATAGTCGAGCTATCGGAGAAGAAGATCCTGCTTTGAAGGATGGGGCGGTGAGAGCCAAGATATCTCTCCATGGCTGAAAAGTCGTGGCTCATAGAATTTTTTCTAAATCATTTCAGGCAAAAATATATCCCCTTTGAGTCATATTATCTCATCCAGGAGAAGGATCATGACCGCCAGCGGCTCAGGGATCTCTCTTGCTGACGAACAGAGGAAGAGAGCCGTCGAGGAGTTTGTGAGAAGGGCCACCACGAAATACGGCGATCGGATTAGAAGCGTCACTCTCTTCGGATCTGTTGCCAGGGGGGCGGCCAGAGAGGAATCCGACATCGACATTCTGGTGGTGATAGACGAAGAAGATTTCCGCCTTCGGCGGAAGCTCATCGGCCTCTCCTTCGATATCCTGATGGAGACGGGCGGCGACCTCTCGGTGAAGGTCCTCTCCGACCGGGACTTCCAGGCTCGGAAATCATATTCATTTTTGAGGAACATCCTCGCCGAGGGGGCGAAGCTTGCCTGAAGATGAAATCGATCTTCTGCTCTTTCAAAATCGATATGTTATACATGGCTGAAAAGTCGTGGCCGCATTGAAACAGCGCTCCCAGGGTGATCTGCAGCCAGGGCCTCAGCAAATGAAAAAAAATCTGAGAAAGAGACTAGTTTATAATTTTTTAACCAGCTGCTCAGTGAGGGCCCCCATCCCGGCGGACCCCTTTTCAAGGGTGAGGTTATGCCTGTAGGTCCCTTTTTCGAAGTTAAAAACCTTCACCGGCACCCAGTTCTGAAACCTCGTGCCTATAAAAATAGCGAGATCTATCGGCCCCGCATAGAATAGGAGAACCTCCGTAGCCCCTCCCTTCATCGCCAGATCCTTCAGTTCGTTAATCTTTACCATCACTTCAAGGTAGTTCTTAGGCTCCAACCAGGTGACTTCGCTCTTCCAGCTGAGGAGGGGCACTTCTCCCCAATCCTGATCCTTCAGATAATTGCTTACGGTGGCCTCAATATCTTTGCCGATGCCTATGGCCATGGCGAAAGGCCGTTTTGATAGCCCAACATCCTTTCCCTCAAGGGAGACCATCGTCCGGGCCAGCTCCCTCTTTTGCCACCGCAAAGTCAAGCTGAAGTAGAGGAATAGAAAAAACGCGGTCAACGACGCAAAGCTGGCCATCAATGAGACGATCTCTATCCAGTTCATTCTCCGCCTCCCACCTTATCGGAAGTTCTGCCATCTTGATTGCCGCTCAGGATTATATCGACCACGTCTCCAGCCGCCCACTCCCGGCTGTGGGTGGCGACCACCACCGCCCCGAGCCGGGGGTCGTAGAATGCGATCGCCGCCGCGGGGGAACCGTGGAGGAGATGGAGCGCCATGCCGTACCGCCAGATGGGCGCTCGCCCCTCGACGACGACCAGGGACCCGCGGGGGATCTCAGGCAGGGGCGGCAGCGGCTCGGCGGGGGTGATGGGGGCGGAGACAGCGATTGAATAGATTACCTGATTCATTTCTGTGGCTCCAGTTTAATTTTAAATTCTCTTGCCACATTTTTTATAAGTTCCTCGTCATCCATACCATATAAGTTCGCTAGCTTACTAATAATCTCCCCATGGATGATCTCACAACCATATAATTCGCATCTGTTCTTTAGGGATTTTTTGATTTCACCAGTCAATGGATCTATAACATCCGGAGCGGTGGTCGCAAGGAAAGTGCTCACCTTTAGGGCTTTGGGACCTGACTTTATGGCTTCTATCTTGTATAGAATGTTATCTCGATCTCCGTCGTATCTTCCTGTCTTGCACTCTACAATGCATAAGGATTGATTTCTAATGAAGGACACATCAAGATCATTGTTCTCGCCTTGTCCACGTTTGCCTGCTAGTACGCCCAGGTGCAAATCCCATATCCCGCGACCAACTAGTGGCAGTAGCAGACCCCAGACGAACACCTCCAGCCATTTTCCCTTTAAGAATTCTAGTGCGTAGCCATCCAAGGATCTCCTTGATATCGATCCTGTCTCGGAAAATCCTAATTTATTGGCGATTAGCCTTCTCAAATTCTCGTTTTCGATGACAATTGTATCATTACGCATGATTATGTAATTATCATGACAGTATTTTGCCATCTCGACGGATATTTCAAGCCATTGCTTTGCCTTTTCTTCAAGCTTGCTCAGACGATTGCCGTTATTAAGAAGATCAAAACCATATCCTGCTAGAAACTCTCCGGTGGATATGTGATGGGTTAAATGCATAGACGACTCACTCAGAAGATCGATAGCCATGTGTTGCCTCCCCTCGGGAACATAAATCGTCTGCAGTTTATTCTGCTTTGAATATTCGTAAGCGCCGATGGACATAGGCTTGGTTCCGCCAGTCAGATTAACTATTAGCTTGTCTTCTCGATGCTCATCATGAATCTTCTCTAGAAGCTCAAGAATCTCATTAATTGAATTCTCGTCTGTCAGCTTCTTGATCTCGCTTTTTTGAGGTCCGAAATTCAACCCCCCCTCCTTCAAGGCGTTCAATAGCTGCTTATCTCTACCCTCCTCCTCCATTTTGCTGGTTACTATCAATGTTAGATAATCTGGCTTTATAGATTGGACTGAAAGTAGGTTTGGTATATGCTGCCTGCTTACAAGGCAGATCATTCTGCTCATCTTTTTTTCCTCACATCTTTTCGCTTTCTGGGAATCTCCTTTGCGGACCCTGATACTGCAAATGAGTAGCTGTTCTCCATTTTTCCAGAAATCTCAAGGCGAGTTTTTTGCCCGATCTCCAATGAAGGAGGAGAACCATAATGGACAAATCCACCGAAACCATCATCAGCCTTGAAATATGATCTACCCTTCCCTTTAGGATCGACCTCTCTTGTCACCTCAACAATCTCACCTCTGTGATATTTCATGACCATTGATTTTTGAGGAATTTCAATGGGAGTTATCTCTGCTTTGGCCTTTGTAGCTGCCTCCAAGGTTGATGCCCCAGTTTTTATGAATTCGGTATCACGCACAGACATGGATTTGTACTCATCTACGACCCCCGCATTGTGAGGAATCTTAGTTTCAGCCATTCCACATACAAGCCGTCCATATCCTGCGTTGGTCTTGCCACCGATGCCCCATTCCTTCAGGGCCTCAGTCAACATTTTGAAGGCTAATTTGGCCCACTTATCTCCATCATCATTTTGCACATCGCAGGAAACCGCAATATGGAAGCTGCCTGCAACTGATAGGAATGTTATAGGGGTTGGACTATCAAAGTCCGTCGGGGCTGCATCATCCTTATTTGAATAATAATCGCTATGATGGGGTGTCATCACATCCGGCTTTAAAGCGTTGGCCAGGCTCTCTGGAGTAATCCAGGCATCGTAGAAGATTATGTGGCCTGAATCCTCAGAGGTCCCGAAGATGGTTTTGTGATAATCCCCTTCTAGCTTGAACTTGGGATCAGATGCACCCCAGACCTGATCGCAGTAGTGAGCAGCAAGGCCCTTCAGTGCAGATCCCGGGATCAATGGTGTTCCGTAAGTGTGCTGAAGAGTGATTCCGGTTTCAAGCACATTCTCACCACCAAGGCCGATAATCATACGTCCACTCGTTAAAAAGATGTCCTCACCCTTTGGCATCTGAATGGTGGCGGAGTTATTAGCAAAAGCCAATCGATATACATCCGTCGAATGGACGACTGCCTCGCGGATAGCCTCATGGAGCTTATCGCGAGCATCCTTATGTTTGTCATCCTTGACCGACAACCAAAGATACCGGTCCCTGAGAAGGCCCCCATTTGTGCCGATCGGTGTGCTGTTATCTTTCCAGACATTCAGGATAACGTCTCTGCATGACTGTGTCATTCAAATCACTTCTCAGGTGATACTTCTTGCTTTTCGCCCAATTCTTCAGTCGCCTCTGCGTAGCGCTTGATCCAAGTGGCGCACTCAATCGCCTCTCGTGTAATTTGCTGGTACTCCACCAAATCAACGGTACGAGAGATACTTCCAAGAACGCTATCGTCTTCGATTCGCATCACATTTGCGAGATCGTCAAGGTATGCATTCTTATCTTTAGCCTGAGCAAATGCAACCGCTTGAGCTAAACCGCACGAGTGAACGAGTGCAGGAAATTTCTTCGCAAATTGCCGATAATCATCTCCAACGTTCTTCTCAGGTGAGAAGCATCTGTACGCCTTCTGGGCTCTCTCCTGCTGCTTTGTCGTTCGGACCATTGTCACTCACCTTCACCTTTCGTGAAAAGGCATCTAACCCTGCCTTTGCCCACGGTTGCCTTTCCTCCAATCTGCAAATTCATAACTTTGTCCGGACAAAACTCGCAGAAGATCTTCTCCTGATTTATGCCTTTGCCGCTGTAATCCCGGTCGCACCAGGCAAGACCGGCAAGAATAGTCTCAGACGGCAAGGATTCCTCGTACCACAATGCTCCTCCTATGACGATCTTTTTTTCCTGATCGATCCTTATCCTGGCATTGACCTCAGTCCCGGTATCTGAAAGGAAGCTGAAGCAATTGTTGGAAAGAATGATAAACCGTTCTTTGAATATCCCTTGCCATGCGGCATCATTCGGAAATAGAAGCCCTGCTAATAGCTCAGCCCATTCATTTGTTTCTCCATTATCGGTGATAATCGAAAAGTCGAGATCCTCAAGGAGGACATTCCCATTTCTTTCGACCTTAGATCCTGTCGTGACAACAACTTCGTCGTCCTCAAAAGACATTTCTACGGGTCCGCTTTTGTGCCCAGCAGAGTCGAGATCTCTCTTCAATCTCTCAAGAACCAAAGGACAGGAAGCAAAGGCAAATGTTCCGTACAGGCTGCGGACAGGCAGGCATACGATTCGAGCATCGGATAGAACAAGAGCTCCGGCATTGCTCTTGTTGTCCTTGTCATCATCGGACTTTCCGAAAGCGGCTTTTATCAGATCTTTGTCGATGTTCTTCCTAACAAAGTGTTCCCTCATAACTCCTTTGACAGCCGACCCTGGAACAAGCGGCCAGCTCGTCACCTTCTCCCTCATGATCGGTAAATCAATGAATCCAACACCACGACCTGAGCCCACATGAAGTGGCGTGATCGCATGAATCCAGTAAATTCTCGTGTTAACCATAAACCTTGCACCTCCTATCTCTTGTCCTTAATCTCCTCATTTTTCGCCTCTTCCCAGATGCCCCAGACCGCAAGACCAAATCCGTCTTTTCGGTCCTGCGGGTCGTCGCAAACCGACCGAAGCCAGTGACTCTTTGCCAGTGCACTAGCTTCAAGCCCACTCAGAGCTTCAAAGAAGTAGGCCGAACCCGCCGGGACCAATCTGCGAATTGCTTTTGGCCCGCGACTCTTCGTCTCCGCACTCCAGCCCGAGATCGGCCTCCACCGATCGACACAAGCTGAAATCAACTTGAGTTTTTGGCTGTCTGGCGCTCCTGGTGGGGTGCCTTCGAGGATATCGCTGCCATCTTCCAATCGCTTGAGATCCAGCCATCCAGGCAGCCAGCCTTTCGAGAAGATCGCAGGTGTTGCGAGGACCATTCTAATCTTACCTGAATCTGATTCTGTTAGCTTTGATGAGATCTCGTCAGGACAACTCCAACCGCTGGGTTCCTCGGTTCTGGCCCATCGGGCGAGCCTTCTCTCTCCGCCAAAGGGATGAATCTCATCGAGTTCGCCGATTAGCTTCTCAAAGACGCCATCCGTCTCGATCTTTGCAGCCAGAAGAATTCCTTTGCCTTGGCAACGCGTGGATAGGTCAAGGCCAACGCTCATGAACAGCAGTCCATCCTCTGCCGCTCCAGTCTCTTGCTTGATCCCAGTATGAACGCGCTCATCTTTCTCTGGAGCATCGAGGAAATCAATGTCGTCCTTCTTACATTCCTTGTTATCCTTGTCTTCTTCCATTTTAGTTTTCGAATCTGGAAATAAATGGAAATCTGAACCCGTCGGATTGGCCAACCATGCAGTCATCTTGCTCATCGACCAAAATGCTGGCATTTTTTCTGGCTTGAAATCCGCATCAACAGCATTGGGCAACATCATCGGCAGAAGACCGCCCCTTGGAAGATCGCAGTCCTCTCCTTTTCTCATAGCTTCAGGGCGCAAAGGAATAGCAATTATTTTCTCGTTCGTCTTTTTTGCAAGAATGTCCTTTGGAATAGGAAGATACAACTGATTACCTTTCATCGGAAGAGGACCTGCAACTTTGATATCCAATAGCTCTTTCACGTTTTCATCGGAAAAGCCGCCGTTCATCTTTCCCAGCATCGTCCGCATTGACCCTACCAGGACCGATGGATAAGGCCAGTCGAGAGATCTCATTCGAACGCCTTGGTTTTTTCCAAACGGTCTGCCGTCTCGCGCAATGATCGGGTCGTGTGGTGTGATGGCGAGATACATATTGCTCATGAGGCCACCTCCTCTTTTTTTTCCATCCTGTCCGCCATCTTCATCACTTCTGACAGCTTTCTAGCCAGGATCAGCTCATCTGCGAGATGTCGAACCTTTTGGTAGGAGTCCAGTCCCTGGAGCATAGAATCGATTTCTTCTGCAGGAATTTTCTGGTTTTCTCCGCCACCGGGCCTTCTGCGTTTTAGCATCCTTTTTGCGTCAGCCTTGATGAGGTTCTCAAGTTCCACTTTTGGGGTGCCTTTCCAGTTCCTGTAAACCTCTGCTAGCTCGCGCATCTCGTAAGCAGCCTTGTCAGGCAGAGCATTCTTGTTGTGCATCTCAGCCCACTTCGCAAGCCTCCTATCAAGGCTTTTGTTATCATATGTCCACTGCTCACGAAGACAAATCGGATCACCACCGCCTCTTTTGTGCAGATGGACCGCAAGGCCGTTTCTCTCCCCTTGACCGTTTTTGTCAGGCTCTTTTGCAGCTTTCTCCGCCTTCTTTCCATAATCGAGCAGATCCTCCATGGGCTCAAAGGCATGAGCTATGGCGATGCCAACAGATAGCGTTAGACCGTCTTTGATTTTTGAGGGATCATTCTTGATGAGTTCAAGCGCTTCAAAATTATCATGTAGTTCTCTCGCTGCCAACAAGCACTTGTCAACAGGAAGGAAGGCTAGGACGTCGTCTCCACCAGAATAGACCAGAACACCATTGTGAGACTCTACGATATTTCTGGCGATCTTGGCAAACTCTGAAAGACTATTAGAGAATTCGCGATGGTCTGGGGGCGTCTCGATCTCGGCGATCGCTTTTCCCATGTAATCGCCGTCAGCGATTAATACAGCGAGGTATGGATCTGGCTCACCAAGTCCGAAGCAATCTTTGCCCTTCTTTTGGAGTTGATCAACTTTTTTCTTGATCCTTCTCAAATTCGCAAGATCATCCTCAGAAAGATTATCCTCACATGAGTCCGAATTATAATCCGGGTTCAAGAATTTGGACAACCTCGATCGATAGAGGATCTGACCGTCAAAAGGAAACTCTTTTTTGTATTTTTCATGATCACCGGTTCCCGATGAAAATCCGTTGTCTCCTTGACAAAGTTCTCTTATTTCATTAAGAACGTCCTTTGTCTCTGGGCTATAGCCGATGACGCCACGAATCCACGGATCGACCGCTACTCGGACCACCGACGGAAAAGGAACCTTTCCCCCACCTAGGCGTTTTGTCAAGGCGACTGCACAAAGCTGTTCGCCATTTCCTAGCCTGAGTCGAAGAGCCAATTTTTTTCGAATATTCTTGTTTTTCGTCAGCACGCTATCTCTTGCTCCGTCAAGAGAAGATTTTGGGATTTTTGTGCGAGCTTTTGCAGGAGGATTAAATTCCCGAATTGATTTCCTGCCAGAAAGAAGACGCATCAGGCGCTTGTGATCATCTTTGTAGACGGACCCGAGGGGTACCCATGCTGCATATATAGGTATCACATCGGATGTCTGTTCGTCTACGTCGGTGACCTGTTCCTTCCAGATATTCGAGTCGATGGAGTTTCTATCCAGTTTCTCAATCTCTTCCCTCGTCTGAACTGCGTAACGCATCCAGGCTTTTTTTGCTGCGATCCGAGCTTTATTATTAATAACTGATGGCTCAATCCCGTCTGGTAGCTCCGCCAAGATAATATTTGCCACATTGAATGCGTAAATATCTTTTGATGGTTGAGGTGGTTCTAGATCTGGATGACCTTTGTTTAGTGCAGGAAATATCAACAAGCCATCATTCTCAGCTATAGATTTTGCAACAGCCTTGCTGATCTCTGATAGCAGATGAGAACCAAACCATAAGTCACGGGTCCGTCGTGCAGCGGAGATGAAGTCCTGAACGGAGCCGATTGAGATAACAAAGAGATGCTTCGTCAAAGGCCTACCTCCTCGAACTTATGCTTCATTGCGAAGGCGACGAATGCCTCAACAGCCGAGCCAGTTGTCGTCAATCCTGACATCGGAGAGCCTCTATAGTTCGTCAATTCTGGATTGCGGATTCCTTCTTGACCCTTAGAGTGTATCGTTATACCTCCAACTTTTAATTCAACCGACTTTGGCGGTTCAGCGCTCAAACGAATTATAAGCGGAACTCCTTTTCGACCATCTCCAAAAGCTATCGGCTTCAAGATAATCGGGCTAGCCATTCGCTTTGATCCTACTGGACAAAGCTCGCTCTCAGGCGGATCCCGATCATCTTCATCTCGATCATCCTTATCTCGACCATTCTTAAAATGAAACACAATCGGGAGTCCTAATTCTGCCCTCGGGAATGAGTCTTCCGGATGATCTAAGGATTGATGTTTAAGCAATCGATCTCTAGTGATTATACGAATAGTCTCGGGCTCTGGCCAGTGTGAACGACCTGGAATTCTTTTATTGCTTGAACGCCCTGCATTTCTTCCAATTTCAACTCCTTGCCGAAAAGCTCTCATGATCTCGATCGCCTTTGCCCACTCATCTACTGGCTTTCCCTCTGTGGAGCCGATCAGAATCTTTGCCGGAAGCGTGGGCCACGATCGTTGTTGTTGACATGGGCTATAAATATTCAAATTATCCCTGTACCACTTGCCAATGCTTGCACAATCTTTTGGTGCGGTTTCTCTGCAAAACAGAGCGCCACAGCCCCTCCGAGTTCGTGATCCAATACCACCGAAGTTCGTCCAAGCCCAAATGGCTGCTTTAACATCAGGGCCGATGTCATCGATCTTCTCCGGTTTTGGGCGCTTTTTTTCCTGAAGACGCTTGGCATTCTCTAGATCGCGCAGATGCTGAAGCTTCTCATGCTTCAACCAATTGATTTTCAGTTGGAATGAGAATCCTTCTTTGCAAATCGAAAACCTGTTATCTCTAGCAGGAAAGAGAACATAGCTCTCAGGACCATATTTATTTTTGAATCCATAATTATCAGATGCTTTTCTCTGACCAAGCAAATTCATACTTGGCTGGTTTACTTGTATAGTTACTGGACTTGGACTTTCCGATGTCCCCCATACCTCGCCTTCTCGATTGAAGAGCTCTGTGACAGTGTCAAACTTCGCGCCCCTCGTTGCCCTCCACCAGAAGCGAAGATGACCTCGGATGCTCGAAGGCCTGATGATCATTTCAAGCTCGTTCTCACCTGGCTTGACGCCACCTCCGAAGATCGGAGTGATCACGTGAATTGGATATATCTTTTCGCAAGAATTTGGATTAATATCCTTGATCTTCGGTTCTTCTTTTGGATACTCCAAAATGCTGCGTGTCAAAGCTTCACCCTTCCTTGTTCCATCCTCTTTATTTTCGTCATCAGATTACCCCCCTATCTCCATCCACAAATCCCCCCATCCCAAAGTGCGCCCCGCGCCCCACCGCCACCGGCCCCCGGACGGGCGCGGGAAACTCGATCCGGAAGCCGTACCCGGCGGACCCCGCCAGCCTGCCGTCGCCACAGGTTCGCGCCCTCCGGAAGCTCGACCATCCGACCCTCTCCCCGGCGATCTCGGCGAAGGAGACCGGCTCGACGGCCACGGGAAACCCGGCGATGCTCAGATGCTCAAACGCCATCTTCAGGTCGCCTCCTCCCAGGCCAGGGACCAGCCAAAGCCGGGAAACGATTCCCATTTCCATACCAGGTCCTCGCCGTGCCTCTCTCGCCTCAAACTCTTCTCACCCCTTTCCAATATCCCGGAGTTCAAGCGGATCAGCCACCCTTACTCAATCTTACTCAACAGTCCTTTGATCTCATCTCGGAAGGATCTCAAGGTCTCAAGATCGTTCTGCAATATTTCATAGACCTCTTCTATGTCGAGGTCCCAGTAAATGTGAACCAGCACATTTCGAAATCCAGCCAGGTCGGAGAGGTCTGCCGCCAGATCCCGGGATATCAAGCCGGCCTGGGAGAGAATCTCAAAGCCCTCCCGGTAGGTCGCAGGTCTCCGCAGGCCGTCTTGCGATATCAGATGGGTGCAGATGTCTATTGCCGCCTGAATGCTGACCAGCATGGCATGCAATATCATATTCCTCCTGTCCCTGTCCTTCCTGATATCCTCCAGAGGATACTGCTGATACCTTTCCCAGTCCTTCAAGGATTCATCCAGCTCTCTCAGATGCAATAACACTCGCATTTTAGTTAGGTCCTCGCCAGAAAGGCTTGGTCAAGATATTCGTACATATACCTCAGGTCCAGGTATTCAGAGATGAGGTGGGCCTCATAGTCCACCCTCTTCTCCTCCCCTCGTTGCAGTACCACTGTTCCCTTGCTGATCACCTCGTACTGGAAATAAACGGGAGCATAATTGAGGATCCTGACATCAAATTCAAACCTGGGCAGAATTCCCTCTTCAAGAGCCCTGGCCGTTCTTTGAGAAAGCTTGAACCTTTGATAAGGAGCTAGTTCCTTGCCCAGATGGATGGCCACATCAATATCGTGAAAGTCCTCTCTCTCCAAAAAAGATCCGAAAACGTAGGCAAAGTCGATCTCCTTGAATCCTCTCAGGATAGAAGCGATGCTCTCGAGAACTTCGGCCCTTTCCATCTGACAATCCTCCTTATCCTCCTTCTGAGCAACTGCACCTTCAAATGATAATACTTTTTCCTAGATCGATGCATCTGGGCTCCTCCGCCTCAAACCCCCCCATCCCGAAGTGCGCCCCGTACCCCACCGCCACCGGCCCCCGGACGGGCGCGGGAAACTGGATCCGGAAGCCGTACCCGGCCGACCCCGCCCGCCGCCCGTCGCCACAGGTTCGCGCCCGCCTGAAGCTCGACCAATCGGCCCTCTCCCCGGCGATCTCGGTGAAGGATACGGGCTCGACGGCTTCAGTCTCGGGAAATCCGGCGAGGCCTAGGAGCCTTCGAAGCTCGTGCTCGGGGCTTCCGATCTGGATGCCGCTTGTGGGGTCGAGCTTCGGGGCTCCCGCCCGGGTCGCCTTGGGGTGCCTGGTGGGGACAAACGGCGTCCGCGAGGTCCAGATCCGGGACTCGGCCAGGAGGGGGGACTCGCCCCTGGCAGCATTGGTCCCGCCGAAGTTATCGGGGAGGCCCAGGCCCGAAAGGGTGAGCTGGACTTCGAGCCCCGAGCCACCAACCTCCCGGAGGGCCTCCAGGGCTCCGATCTCCCGGGAGCCGAAGCCCGCGGGCGCGAATAAGGTGACGTGAGTCACCTCGCCGGCCATGCCGCGGCCGAGGGCCTGAACCGACTCGGGGAGGATGTAGGCGTGGTTGTGGCCGGCGAGAGGCCTTCCGGCCTCGTCGCAGCCGGTGAAGGTGGGCGATCCGTCCGAGAGCTCGACGAGAGCAGCATGAACCCGCTCCGTGAGGGTGATGGCATCGGTGAGCCTCGGCGGACGGCCGCCGAATAGCAAGAACCGCGCCACCGTGGGGCCGCCCGCCGACGCCCTGCCGCGAGGAGCGTCGGAGGCATATCGGCGCGAGCGGCGGCGGCCCAAATCATCGAAGACGGGTAGCTTCGAGGTCGCAGGAGGGACTACTTTATCTTCAAAAGAGCGGCTGGTATCGACAGCTTCAAGCTCCTCTTCCGTCACCAGGAACTTGGATAATCTCGCCTCACCACCAGGTCCGGATGAGCTCAATCTTCCCTCCCAACTGACCGATTTAATGCTCTCAGCTCTTGCCGGCTGCGCCGTCCCTCATCGGTCAAATTGAAGGTCTGTTCTGAGATAAAAGGCTAATCCTGCACTGCCAACGCCTTTCGGAAAAAACCTATTAACGGCGGTCTCTGTGACGTGTCTGAAGACCATTCGATGCTCAGGACCTTCGGAGCGCGGTGAAATACCGGCCACGTCGGTAAGATTATATGCAATCGCTGTAAACATAATTCTATGTCAACTTCGGTTTACAGCATCCGTCTGGAGAGCGAAGTCCGGCGGATGATGGACGAGATGAGCGAGGTAGACTGGCAGGCCGAGATCAGGCGGACGGTGGAGACGATGGTCCGGGAGAGAAAGAAGAGGATGCTCCTGGACCGGGCGAAGGCCCGCTGGAATGAGCAGGTCGAATGCGCCGAGGGCGCTGCCGAGATGATAAGAGAGGACAGAGATGCGAGATGATATGCAAGATGAGGCCGTCCTCGACTCCAGCGTCATCGCTGCCATCTTCTTTTTAGAGGAGGCTTCCGCCCGAGCGCTTGAAAGGGCCGACGAATGCGATCCCGTCACCCTGGACCTGGCGGTCCCAGAGGTGGGGAACGTGGCCTGGAAGCGGGTCGTATTCTCCGGCGAGGACGAAGGGGCAGCCAAGGGCGCCCTCCGGGACTGCCGTGAGTTCATCAGGGAAACCTGCACCCTCCTGGAATCGGCCGACCTCCTGGAGGAGGCGTTCGAGATCGCAGTCCAGGATAAAGTATCTTTTTACGATTCTCTCTTCCTGGCGGCGGCGGAGGAGGAGCGGATGCCGCTTCTGACCCTCGACAAAAAGCTGTACGACAGAGTCAGAGAGAAGAGGGATGTGCGTCTTGTCTAGCATCATTGCCCCGGACCGCTGCCAATTCTTTCCAATCCATCGTCTCCATCATCTGCATTCGAAAAACCCCGTTCGTCAACGCCCCTGCACCACCACCACCACCATTAGCGCCTAAATCGAAGCTCGTCAGATTGGCCGAGGGGCGACCCCGGAAGGATCATCGTCTCCACTTGACGCCGTCGCCCTTTATCTTTAATATGCCGTTCTTCTCCAGAGACCTTGCGATCTGCTGGTCGATGCTTCTGCCCTTCACCTTCAGTATGTCTCCGTCGTCTTCTCTCTGGAAGAAGCACATTTCGCTGAACGTCTTGTCGTCCATCTTTCCGGAAGAGGATCTCATGAGGTTTGAGATAATCTCGCCCAAATAGTAGATCTCGAAGAACTCGTCCTCGTATTCATCTCTGAACTCCTCGTCCAGCTCATCGACAAGGGTGGCGGAGAACTCGTCGATGAAGACGGCTGCCCTCGGATTGAATGTCAAGATCGTGGTAATCTTGGCAAACCTGGATTCCTCTTCGTCATCCACCGGAAGGTATGGGATCCTGACGATGGGGTCGTCGAGCCGATCGCCCACCTCTTCTCCTATATTAATTTTATTTCGAGATAAGACCTCGTATACAAGGGATTCTGCATCGGAGATTTTGCCCAGGTCGTTCATCATCTCAGTAAAGTTCTCCATTTTCGCCTTCCGCTCTTCCGGAGAGAGATTGCCCTCCATGATATCACGAAATACCTGCCTCTTTTCGTTCACCTCCGGGTCCAGCTCCGTCTGAAACATTTCCCTGAAGTTCTCTGGAGTAGCGCCTCTGGAGAGGACGGATCGTAGGGTATCTATATACCGCTCGTAATCTCTGAATTTCTCCACATCGAGTTCATCCTTCAGCTCGCTCATTCTGCCTTCCAGATGGTCGACTGCGTCACTCCAAGCGGCGGAGTAGGTCCTGACGTCCACCTTCATCCCGGCTTCTTTCAGGTAATTTGCGATATCCCTGGCCACATCCTCGTGGTATTCTCCCACTTTGAACATGGTTGCTGAAACTGTTCTGCATCTTTAATAACCTTGCTCCGTCTCTCCACTGGATAAAATTATACATATTGCAGGCGGTATCGTCCGGGGCGATTAGGGCAGAGATGGCGATTGAGCAGAGAACAGCAGAGGTATAAATATTTGATGAATTTGCGTTCAGCCAACCTTTCGGGTTCAGATGTTCAGATCTTTTTATATATTCAAGACTCTATCTGAGGCTGGCGATCTAAGACATCCCCAGCTTCGCTTTTATTGCTTGAATATCCTGCTCAAATCGAAGCAGCCTGTCTTCGCGGAGACTTTCGGCCGTCTCTCTTGTATTGATCTCGATCTCCTGGATGATGGGGATGGCCTTTACAATCTGGCCGGCGGTGAGGATCATGGCGAAATCGGCCATCTTTGGAACGAAACCGTCAAAGTCTCCGATCAGCACTTCAAATACCTCCGCCTGCTCAGGCTGCTCGGTCTCTGCAAAGGCGCTGACCCCCTCCGATTACTCCTCTATCCGTTCAATGGTCATTAGAAATGGTGAAGGTAGACCGAGTCATCCTTCTTCATAGAGGAGCACTATATCCTTCTCGGCGCGAGGCCGGACGAAGGGGCTCATGGCCCTCTCGCTGACCAGCTCCACCTCCCGCCCCAAAATCTGTGCCAGCTCCTCTTCGAGTCCGAACCACTTGAGGCCCAGGGGAGGCCTCTCGCCGGGCGGGAGCAGATCCACGAGGATATCGATGTCGCTATCGGCGGTCTCTTCGCCCCTCGCATAGGAGCCGAAGACAGCGATCTTCTTCGCGTAAGGGCGGAGCAACGGCACTATCTTCTCTTCAAGCTCTGCGAAACGATCCATAAAACCCTCGTACACTATATGTGACATACTACTATAATTATCGTTTCCAATCGCTCCGGCGTGACCTTTCAGACCTGGGTCGCATCAGCTTGAGGGAGTGTGATCTCCGCCACGTCTCCCACCACCCACTCCTGGCTGTGGGTGGCGGCCCCCCGCCGCAGATGGCTCGGAAATCGAGAAGGAATGAGCTGATGCCATAGAGCGATAACTATCCATCCATGGCTGAAAAGCCGTGGCCACATCCCTGCAAAATCCTTCTGAACGCTCCGATTCCGTGCCCCCTTGCTCGTCGCCGCACCGGGCCGGGGACCTTTTTTCTTCTTCAGCGTACCGTGGTCAGGAGGAGGAGTAATCCCGCCGACAGGGTGATCCCCAAAGTGAGCCGCCGGAACAAGGCCTCGTCCACCCTCCCGAATCCGCTGCTCCCGGCGATGAATCCCAGAACCATCGCCGGGAGGAACAGGCTCCCCTGGAGGAGCATCTCCCCGGTTATGATCCCCGCCCAGAAGAAGTAGCCAAAGGAGGCGAAGTCGACGGCGGTGAGGAACAGGACCATCAGCCTTCGAAACTCCCCTTTCTCGTAACCCTGGCCGCTGAGGAGGAGGGCCATGGGAGGTCCGGGAAGTCCGGTGGACCCGCAGAGAAATCCGGCAAATAGGCCCGTTGCCGCCGATCCCAGCCCTCCCCTCTTCAGCCTCGGCCTAAGCCTCACTTCTCCCAGGAGGAGGATAGAGAAGGCGATCAGGGCGACCCCCATCCCCATCTTCAGGAGCCGGTCGCTGGCAGCGATCAGGACCTCGGCGCCGATGGGAACGCCCGCGAGGCCCGCTGCCAGGAGGGGCCAGGCCCCGGCCAGATCTCCTCTCAGCCTCGGCGTCTCCCTTGCGAGGATCAAAAGGTCGATCAGGCACTCGTAGATCATGATGAAGGGGACGGCGTACTTCGCTCCCAGGAGGATCGAGAGGAGGGGGACGGCGACCAGGGCGGAGCCGAAGCCGGTCAGGGTCCTCACGGACATGGCGGCGAAGATGACCAGGAAGATCGGGAGGAGGGCGGAGAGCTCGATCATGGCTATCAGGATGAGGCTATTGGCTGCTGGTTGAGGCTACTGGTAGCTGGCTGCGAAATGATGGATTTTTGGTAGCGGATGGCTGGTTTGCGGGTTACTAGGTTCAGGATCGAGAAGAAAAGCAAAATGGCGGAGGTGCGGCCGCAGCAGAGCCGCGGCGCATACTAAACTTTTATCTCTGATTGCTCCTCCTCCGCCTGATGACGACTATGGCCACGGCCGCAAGGACGATGATGGCGACCAGGGCGACAATCCCCATCCCGGAGCCCCCCTCCTCCGGGGCGGTCTCCACATTCTGGGGCTGCGGCGGGATCTCGGCCTCGATGACGCTCTCCTCCATGTCCAGAACATCACCGTCATTTCCTATGAGCTGGATTCTGAGCGTGTAAATCCCCGGATTCAGGGTCTCGTTCCAGGATATCTCCACCGTCTCGTCGTCGCCGGCGAGGAGGATCGGCGTCTTCGCCTCGACGCTGGTCAGGAGGGTGCCGTTCGAAAAGAGGTCGAACTTCAGGGATCCCTCGAAGGGGACTCGGGACCTGCCCATCACCGTAGCGCTGGCTCCGGTCTCGTCCTCGTAGGTGTCGGTTATCTCGGCATCGTCCCTGGCGGTGAAGGAGTTCATGAAGGTCCTGGTCTGACCGTCCTTCTTCTCCACCATCTTGACCCTTCCCGTGTACTCCTCGCCGTTCTCGAGGAGCTGCTTCCATTCGAGGCTCAGGTCTGAGGGGGAACCGAAGCTTCCTGCTATGGAGACCGACTCTCTCTTCGATATGTAAACGGCCTTGCCGTCTTTGACCAGCATGTAATAGATGTCCACCACCGACAGATCTCTGGAGTAGACCAGAAGAGTCATCCCCCGATAGTCGGCGTGGGCGTCCCGGACGTCGAACCTGATGTCCACCCTGCCCCCGTAATAGAAGTCTGTACACCTCTCGGAGACGACCTCGCCCTCTCTGGTCAATCTGGCACAGGCTCGATAAGAGCCCTCCTCAGCCGCCGGAATGTCCCAGGTGATGATCCAGGTGCCTGGACCGTCGGGGGAGAGGTACCTGGTCTGGATCACCACGCCTTCTGAGGAGGAGAGCTCTACTCGGAGGCTGGACCCGGCAGCATCCCCCTCCACGGCAACCTCACAGGACTGAAGGTCCGAGCTGATCTCCGAAACCTCTTGAGCCTCTGCCGAAGCGCCCGAGAGGGCCAGAGCGATCATGAGCGTGAGCATGAACGGAAGAGACGGTTTCATAGCATATCCTCGCACCAACCCCATGTAACAGCATCTTTGAAATAACCACCGATCCGATTCCGACATTTGAGGCAGGTAGAACCTTCCCAATGGCCTCGAGAAGCTCCGACTTCTCCGATCTCTACTTTGGTTCAAGACCTTTATAAGGTCTCAAAGCCCATGCCTAAGAGCCGGATTCGATTGGCCAGGCCGAATCAGGATACGACCCTGGCCTTGACTATCACCACGTCTTTGAGGGGCCTGTCCATCGGGCCGGTCCTGACCTTGCCGATGGCGTCCACCACCTCCATACCCTCGACCACCTCGCCGAAGACCGGGTGCATCCGGTCCAGGAAGTTGTTGTCGACGAGGTTTATGAAGAACTGGCTTCCACCGGTGTTGGGGCCGGCGTTGGCCATGGAGATCGTTCCCCTGTTGTTTTTGTTGTGGTCGGTAAACTCGTCTTTGATCGAGTAGCCCGGACCGCCGCGGCCCGTCCCCGTGGGGTCGCCGCCCTGGATCATGAACCCGTCGATGACCCGGTGGAATATCACCCCGTCGTAAAAGCCGTCGGCCACCAGCTTCTCGAAGTTGCCCGCGGTGATGGGCATGTCGTCGTAAAGCTTGATCGTGATATCTCCCATGTTCGTCTCCAGGAGGACCATCGTCCCCCCAGCCACCTCTGTTCCCTTTTGATCGTCCTTGGTCATACAACCAGCTCCAAATATAGCGAGCATTACGAAGACCACCACAACGATATGATATCTTGTCCTGGTCATCGAAGAAGGATGGTTTGCCGGAAAAGTTAAACTTTTCCCGGATTGTCCGGAGAATGGCCAGAATTCGATGGACAAATTCTTCCACCATGAGTTCGATGATCGACGCTGTTCAGGGGCCGGATGCAGACAATTCATCGAAAGATAATCCGGAAAATCGGGTCGCAGAACCGGGTTTTGCAGCGGTGTTGATTCAAAAAAGACCGTTCATCGGAGAGCGTCTTGGAGAAGCAGACCTCCGGCCAAAGCCGCCAGGGCTCCAAGGATGATCAGGGCGGCTCCGAACTCTTCGCCGCCGTCGAGGAGGACGAAGCCCTGGAAGACCTTCACCACGCCCCAGAAGATGAGGAAGAGGCCTGAGATGGGCTTTATCATGGGAAGGATCCGATTATTTCGTTCTCCATGCCGGTCCTCATATCGGTCCTTCTTCTCCCGCTCCGTCAAACTTCTGCTCCGCCGCTCTCTCCCCTACCTCTCCGCCCTCTTCTCGTCGACGACGATGTAGTCTTTGAGAGCGCAGACCGAGGAGAAGGGGACCAGGATCAGCTTTCCCTCTTTTCTGTACCGTGCGGGATCGAGCTCTGAGTCGGGCTTGACCAGAAGGTCGATCAGCCGCCCGGTCTCGGGATCGAGGATGATGTTCTCCAATTCTCCCAAAACGGTCCCCGCCATGGTCACGATCTCCTTTCCGGCCAGGCTGCGAGCATAAATTTTCGGCATATGCCACCTCACCGGTACCCCAGGTAGGAGCCCGGGTCGATCTTGACTCCGCCCCTGAACCTCTCGTTGATCCGCTCGTAGTACCGCACCATGTTCTCCTCGAAGCTGGGCCTGACCCTCTTCAAAGCCTCCCGATAATGTCTCATCTCCACCTCGCGAGCCTCCGGGTCCTCTCTCAGGGCCAGCATCACCGCCTCCCGGCAGAGGGACTCCAGGTCCGATCCCACGTAGCTCTCGGTCAGCTCCGCCAGCTCCTCCAGGCTGACGTCGTCGCCACCCGGGGTCTTTGAGGTGTGAATCTTGAGGATCTCAAGTCTTCCCGCCCGATCGGGAGGGCCGACGAACAATAGCCGATCGAACCTCCCGGACCTGATCAGGGCGGGATCGATGATGTCGGGCCTGTTCGTCGCGGCGATCACCACCACGTCCTTGAGGGTCTCCAGGCCGTCGAGCTCTGCCAGGAGCTGGTTCACTACCCGCTCGCTGGTCCTGTGCCCTTCCTCCATCCCCCTCATGGGAGCTATGGCATCCAGCTCGTCGAAGAATACGATGGCGGGCGAGACCTGTCTCGCCTTCTTGAAGATCTCCCTCATCGCCTTCTCCGACTCTCCCACCCACTTGGAGAGGAGCTGGGGTCCCTTGACCGAGATGAAGTTCGCCTTGGTCTCCCTGGCCACGGCCCTGGCGATGAGGGTCTTTCCCGTACCCGGCGGGCCGTAGAGGAGGACGCCTCGAGGGGGCCTTACCCCCATCTCCTCGAACTTCTCGGGCCGCTTGAGGGGCCACTCCACCGACTCGACGATCTCCTGGCGGAGGGTCCCGATCCCCCCCACGTCCTGCCAGCCGACGTCGGAGATCTCCACCAGAACCTCCCTCATGGCGGAGGGCTCGACCTCTTTTAAGGCGTTCTCGAAGTCCTGGACCGTCACCGACATCCCCTCCAGGACCTCCTGGGGGATGTCGTCGTCAAAGGAGATCTCGGGGAGGTGCCTTCGGAGGACCTTCATCGCCGCCTCCTTGCAGAGGGCGGATATGTCGGCGCCTACGAAGCCGTTGGTCCTATCGGCGAGGTCGTCCAGGTTCACCGACTCGTCGATGGGCATGTTCCGCACGTGGATCTGGAGGATCTCCATCCGATCGACTCTGTCGGGTACCCCGATCTCGATCTCCCGGTCGAACCTCCCCGGCCGCCTCAACGCCGGGTCGATGGCGTCGATTCTGTTGGTGGCCCCGATCACCACCACCTGGCCCCTCTCCTTGAGGCCGTCCATCATGGCCAGAAGCTGGGCGACGACCCTCCGCTCCACCTCGCCGGTCACCTCCCCCCTCTTGGGGGCGATGGAGTCCAGCTCGTCGATGAAGATTATCGAGGGGGTGTTCCGGTTTGCCTCCTCGAAGATCTCCCGGAGCCGCTGCTCGGACTCGCCGTAGTACTTGGACATCACCTCGGGACCGGCGATGGAGAAGAAGTTGGCATTGGTCTCGTTGGCCACGGCCTTCGCGATGAGGGTCTTTCCCGTACCCGGAGAGCCGTGGAGGAGGACGCCCTTGGGAGGCTCTATCCCCAGCCTGGAGAAGACCTCGGGATGCTTCATGGGAAGCTCGATCATCTCCCTCACCCGCTGGACCTCGTTTCGGAGGCCTCCGACGTCCTCGTAGGTGATCCCCGTACTCTTCATCGACCCGAAGCCCTTGACCGGCCGGTCCAGGAGGGAGACCTCGGTCCTCTCGGTGATCACCACCACCCCCTCGGGGTCGGTGTCCGCCACCACCAGGGGCACCGCCTCCATCCGGCCGATGAAGGGGTGGCCCGAGGTGCTCATGATGGGGAGGATGTCCCCCCGAACGATGGGGCGCTTGAGGGTCTGCCGCTTGATCTGCTCGGCGGCGTCCTCGCCGTAGTAGGTGTGAGCGCCCGAAGGCGGAGAGAGGACCACCCGAAGGGCTTCAGCCTCCTTCGCCTTCCTGATCTTGACCCGGTCCCCTATGCTCACCCCCACGTTGTGCCTGATGAAGCCGTCTATCCTGATGTAGTCCTGGCTCCAGTCCTGCCGGTCGGCGCGCCAGACCTTGGCCGCGGAGGTCCTCCTCCCCTCGATCTCGATGATGTCTCCGGGGGAGAGACGAAGGGTGAGGAGGGCATTGGGATCGAGGCGGGCGATACCCCGGGCAGAGTCGTTGGGGTACGCCTTGGCCACCTTGAGCTGAATCTCTTTCACGTCTCACACCTTGGCTGATGATGGGGCTATATCGATTTAAGGCTATCCAGATCGATAATACATGGTAAATTGAGACTGTATTATATTTGACGCTTTTGGCCCCTTTGGGACGGAAGGTTGAACCGGGGAGTCCGGCGGGACTTTTCGATCCTTCCTCCGACAAATTTTGATCTCCTCGGGAGGCTCTTCGCCAATTTGGGACGGATGTCCGTCATCCTGGTTTGATCGACCCCCCGAATTGGCCCACCATCTAAACCCTTTTAATCCTCCTCGACATATCCCCTTCTGGTGAGCTCGTTTGGAGAGAGAATGGGAGATAGACGTATCGGTCTCGGACATCGGCTCGATCTTCACCCTCCTCGGGATAGCCGTCACCTCGGCGGTGATCGGGGCGGCGGAGATCGCCTACACCATGCTCTGGATCACCTCCGCCTACGAGAGGAACGGCAAGGACTTCTTTTTAGATCTCTTATACGCCACCAGCTACACCTGGACGGCGGAGTACGTCATCCTGGCGGGGTCGGTGATCCTGGTCTCGGCGATCGTATTCTTTGCGACCATGAGCGCATCCCTGGTCTATCTCAACCTTCTCTCCACCAAAAAGAGAAGGCTGAACTTGAACCCCCTCTTCGGCCTCTTCTTTTTGGGGCTCTTATTGCTCGTAGTTACCCTCCTCTCGGCGATAATGCTCAGGTACTCTTGAGGTGATGGCTTTGCGGATATCAGGCGTGATACGGGAAAGGAGATCGTCCCCGGAAAAGGATTCGGATAGGGCCTCTCCAAGGGATTATGAAGCGACTTCCGAAAAGTCCGCAAATCTGAGCTCAGCCCCCCGAAGAGAGGGCTCGAAAGCTCCAGATGGGGAGAGGGCTCTGGCGTCGAGGGATCAGGAGGGCCCGGCGGGAGGGGCCTTCTCCCTCACTCAGGCTCGGTCCAAGCGGCTCCTCTACCCCTTCACCGCCATCGTCGGCCAGGAGAAGATGTTGAGAGCCCTGATCCTCAACGCCATCAACCCCTCCATCGGGGGGGTACTGATCCGGGGGCAGAAGGGGACGGCCAAGTCCACCGCCGTCCGGGGCCTCGCCGAGGTGCTGCCGGGGATCGAGGTGGTGGTGGGCTGCCGCTTTGGCTGCGACCCGGGGGACGAGGAGAAGCTCTGCTGGGAGTGCGCCGAGAGGCTGGCTGGTGGCGTCCTCCCCACGGAGGTGAGGCCGATGAGGGTGGTCGATCTGCCCGTCGGCGCCACCGAGGACCGGGTGGTGGGGTCCCTGGACATGGAGCGGGCCCTCAGAGGCGAGGGGAGGGCCTTCGAGCCGGGGATCCTGGCGGAGGCGAACCGGGGCATCCTCTACGTCGACGAGATCAACCTCCTGGACGACTACGTCGTCGACGCCCTCCTGGACGCCTCCGCCATGGGGATGAACGTCGTGGAGAGGGAGGGGGTGAGTGCCAGCCACCCCGCCAGCTTCATCATCGTCGGGTCCATGAACCCGGAGGAGGGAGAGCTTCGACCCCAGCTTCTGGACAGGATCGCCCTCCAGGTGGAGGTGGAGGGGATATCCGACGTCGAGCAGAGGGTGGAGATCATCGAGCGGAGGGGTGCCTTCGAGGCGGACCCAGGCAAGTTCAGAGAGGAGTTCGTCGCCGAGAACAGGAGGCTCACCGCCAGGATCGTCGCCGCCAAAAAGACCCTCCCCAAGATCGCCACCGGAAAGGGGGAGCTGCGAAAGATCGCCCAAATCTGCGTTGAGTTCGGGGTCGACGGCCACCGGGCGGACATCATGATCGAGCGGGCCGCGAGAACCAACGCCGCCTTCGAAGGGCGGGATCGGGTCGAAGCCGTCGACATGGTGACGGCGGCGGAGATGGTTCTGCCTCATCGGATGAGAAAGACCCCCTTCGACGACGAAGAGTTCAGCCCCGAGAGGCTCCGATCGATGGTGAGCTGATGAAGATCTCGGAGACCGACTCCGCCATCCCTTCGCCGGCCGAGGAGCTGGCGGGCCTCCTCCGGAGAAATCTGAACCGAGATTACGGCTGCAAGGTCTTCTTCGTGGGGGCTTTTGTGATGGGGGTCAGAATCCCCCGGGAGAGGCTGAGCATGATCACCCCCGCGGACATATCCTGGATCAGGTCGATGGTTGATATGCACCGCTCTTCGATCAGGCTGGAGGAGATCTCCTCGGTCGTCCTTCTCTCGGACGAGACCTTCATGGAGATGGAACCGTGGGTGCTTGAAGATCTGGCGTTTTCCGAGGGCGGAGAGGATGAAGAGGAGGAGGATTTTTGCGATTCGGGAGTCTTTTGCGACCTCGCCGAGATCCTCACCGAATTCGCTCGATCGGAGATCCGGATCGCCTCCAGGTCTCCGAAATCTGGGAGGAGGGCGGAGGTCCTGGCCCAAGGAAAGAGGGGGAGGTACGTTCGAGCCCGGGTGCCCCGGGGGAAGGTGACCGACCTCGCCCTCGCCCCCACCATCAGGGCGGCCCTGGCCCGCTCTGCCGCCTCACCATCCCGGAGGGGGCCGGTGGTCATCAATGAGGAGGACCTTCGGGAGAAGGTGAGGAGGCGAAAAGTCGCCACCTTCATCGGGATCGTCCTGGACTATAGCTTCTCCATGGAGGAGTCGGCCCTGGCCACCAGGAAGGTGGTGATCGAGCTTCTCAAAGACGCCTATGCCAGGAGGGACAGGGTGGCCCTCGTCTCCTGCTCGGGACGCCGGGCGGAGGTCATCCTTCCCTTCACCTCGGCGGTGGTTACGGCCAAGAGGAGGCTTGAGAAGATCGAATACGGCGGGACGACCCCTCTTGCCAGCGGCCTCGCCACTGGCCTCTCCCTCCTGATGCGGGAGAGGGAGAAGGAGCCCTCCGCCACATCCATCCTGGTCCTGATCACCGACGGCAGCGCCAACGTCCCCCTGAAGGTGGCGGGTGACCCTGCGGCCGAAGCCCTGGAGGTCGCGGGAGACCTGAAGCGGTCCGGGGTTCATCTCCTGGTGATAAACGTGGGGGCTGAAAGGTCGGAGCTGGCAGAGAAGATCAGCTCCAACGCCGGCGGAAGATACGTTAAGACCAGCCGTCCCAGCCAGGAGGAGATCTATGCCGCCATCAAGGACCGGCAGATGGAGGCGTCGGGATTGGGGATCAGCGAGGTCAGGGCATGAGATGCCGGAGCATGGCGTCGTCTCCGGGGCTGAAGGTCAAAAAACGGCAGGGGGAGAGCTTCAGGCGGAAGCTGGTGGAGATGGGGTCCTTCGACAAAGAGCGGAAGATCAGGTCGGAAGGCGACGACCTCTACCTGCCCATTCAGGGATGGAGTCCAAAGATGGAAGAGGCCCTGGCGGACCTGGGCGGCTTCGTTCTGGTGGAGGCGGAGTTTGAGGATGCGGAGCATAAGCCGACGGTCGAGGAGCTCCTGGGGAGGAGGGCTCACTTCGAGGTGGTGGGTGACGTGGCCATCATCGACTCCCCCGACCCGGAGGCGGCAGTTGCCATCATGGCTGTCCATCCCAAGGTCAATACGGTGATCTCTCCCCTGACGGCGGTGGAGGGGGAATATCGGACCCGGAGGTTTCAGCACATCGCGGGGGAGAGAAAGACCGAGACGATCCACAGGGAGCATGGACTGAGATTTCGGATCGATCTTGAAAAGGCCTACTTCACCCCCCGTCTGGGCACTGAAAGGCTGCGCATCGCAGAGCTGGTCCGTCCCGGCGAAATCGTCTTCGATATGTTCGCCGGGGTCGGCCCCTTCGCCCTTCTGATCGCGAAACGGGGGGCGAAGGTCGTGGCCGTGGACAAGAACCCCGACGCTGTGAAGCTGATGAGAGAGAACGCCGCCCTCAACCGGATAGAAGGAATAGAGATCTTGGAGGGGGATGCCGCGTCCCTGGCGGAGGGGTTTAAAAGCTTCGCCGACCACGTGATCATGAACCTCCCCCACACCGCCTCCGAATTTCTCGGCGAGGCCATGAGGATCGCCAAAGACGGGGGCATAGTCTACTACTACGCCATCGCCCCCGAGGAAGATCTCTACAGCCGGGATACGGCCTTTGTCGAAGAGGCGGCTTCGAATTTGGGGGTGAAGGTGCTGGTCCTCCACCGCGGAGTGGTCAGGAGCTACGCTCCTCACAGGCATAACATCGTCATCGATTTCCAGGTGCAAAAGCCCTGATTCCCAGGCCGGAAGGCATCAATTCCCCGGTCAGAACCGAAAAGTATATATTCGACAAATGACGTATAGAAGTATGGCAAAAGTCGTGTGCTATTCTCTCCCTCTACCCTCCTATGACGACTTTTGCTCCTCCCTCCTATTCATCCCATCCTGAACACGATCTCTCAGTATCCTACCCCTGATCATCCCGTCCTGAACACCTCTCTCAATCTCCTGCTCTATTCATTCCTCCAGAGAAAGCCCGTTCTTTCAACCTCATCCCCCGTCGGCCTTCACCATTCTGGACAGAGATTCCGGGATAAGTTTTTAGCCCATCCTCCAAAAGGATGGTCATCCCTGAGGAAAGGGCGGAAGGTGCGAATTTGGGCGCCTCGAACCGGCGAGGAGGAGAAGATGAAGAGAGTTCTGATCATCGGCGCGGGGGGGGTTGGAGGAGTCGTGGCCACCAAATGTGCTCAGGTTCCCGAGGTATTTTCAGAGATCGTCCTGGCCAGCCGGACCGTGGAGAAGTGCGAGAAGATCCGGAGCCGGATAGATCGGCCCATAGAGATAGCGAAGGTGGATGCAGACAAAGTCTCGGAGCTCGTCGATCTGATCGAGGAGGTCTCGCCGGACCTGATCATCAACGCCGCACTGCCGTATCAGGACCTCTCGATTATGGATGCGTGTCTGGCGACCGGCGTCGACTACCTGGACACCGCCAACTATGAGCCCCGGGAGGAGGCGCGGTTCTGCTATCGGTGGCAGTGGGACTACCACAAGCGGTTTCAGGATCGGGGGATCATGGCCCTCCTGGGGTGCGGCTTCGATCCCGGGGTGACGAACATATTCTGCGCCCACGCCAATAAGCACGTCTTCGACCGGATCGATGAGATCGAGATCATGGACTGCAACGGAGGGGACCATGGTCGCCCTTTCGCCACCAACTTCAACCCCGAGATCAACATTCGGGAGGTGACCGCTCCGGGGAGATACTACCAGGACGGCCGGTGGATCGAGGTCGATCCCCTCTCGGTCAGCAAGAGCTTCGACTTTCCCGGGATCGGACCCCGAGAGATGCGGCTCATGTACCACGAGGAGCTGGAGTCCCTGGCCAAGAACATCCCCGCCGTCAGAAGCCTGAGGTTCTGGATGACCTTCTCCCAGGAGTACCTCACCCACCTCCGGGTCCTCCAGAACGTGGGGATGACCAGGATCGACCCCGTGGTCTACGAGGGGATAGAGATCGTACCCCTCCAGTTCCTGAAGGCCCTCCTCCCCGAGCCCGCGAGCCTGGGTGAGAACTACGAGGGAAAGACCTGCATCGGCTGTTTGATATCTGGGAGAAGAGAGGGAGAGAAGAAGAGATACTACATCTACAACCTCTGCGATCACGAGAGAGCCTACCAGGAGGCGGGGGCTCAGGCGGTCCACTACACCACCGGGGTCCCCGCCATGATCGGGGCGATGCTGATCCTCAACGGGGTCTGGAAGGGCGAGGGGGTCTTCAACGTCGAGGAGTTCGACCCCGACCCCTTCATGGAGCTTCTGCCCAGGTACGGCCTTCCCTGGACCGAAGAGCTTCTGGAATGATCGGAGGCACGGGCATGGAGACGAATATTTCAAAAGAGCTCGACATTGCTGATATCGACATGCAGGATCTTCCAACCCCCTGCTACATCCTGGACCAGGCGGCCTTCGTCCACAACCTCGAGATCCTCGACCTGGTCCAGGATCGTACCGGCTGCAAGATCCTCCTGGCCCTGAAGGGGTTTGCGGCATTCTGCCTGTTTCCCCTGATCCGCCAGCACCTTTCCGGCGTTTCCGCAAGCTCCCTCGACGAGGCCCGCCTCGGCTTTGAGGAATTCGGGAGCGAGGTTCACGTCTGCGCTCCCGCTTATCGAGAGGACGAGTTCGACCTTCTCCTCGGCTACGCCGACCACGTCGTCTTCAACTCCTTCTCCCAGGTGGATCGGTTCAGGCCCAGGGTTGAAGAGGCCCGGAGGAGCGGCAGGACGGTCCAGTGCGGGATCAGGGTCAACCCCGAGCATCGGGAGGTGCTGGTCCCCATCTACGACCCCTGCGGTCCGAACTCCCGGCTCGGGACGACGCTAAAGAACTTCGCGGCCGCGATCGGTGACGGCAGCGGCGATGACAGCGATGATGGCAGAGGCGATGGTGACGGTAACAGTTGCGGTGACTGTAACGGCAATGGCAACGGTGATGGAAACGATAACGGTAGTAACGACAACGGCAACGATGACCGCGCTGGCGGCTGCGCCGACCGCCTGGAGGGGATATCCGGCCTCCACTTCCACAACCTCTGCGAGCTGGGGGCCGACAGCCTCGAAAGGACTTTAGCCGTCTTCGAGGAGAAGTTCGGCAAGTACCTCGACCGTACGGAGTGGGTGAACTTCGGGGGCGGCCACCACATCACCCGGCCAGGCTACGACATCGACCTCTTATGCGATCTCATAAACGGCTTCAAAGCCCGCCATCCTCTGGAGGTCTATCTGGAGCCCGGAGAGGCGGTCGCCCTCAACGCCGGGGTCCTGGTGACGACGGTCCTGGACGTCGTCGAGAACGGGATGGAGATCGCCATCCTGGACACCTCGGCTGCGGCCCACATGCCCGACGTCCTGGAGATGCCCTACAGACCCCAGATCGTTGGGGCGGGAACGCCGGGTGAATATCCCCACACTTACCGGCTCGGGGGGATGACCTGTCTTGCCGGAGACGTCATCGGCGACTACTCCTTCCCCCGGACCCTGGAGGTGGGCGATCGGATCGTCTTCCTGGACATGGCCCACTACACCATGGTCAAAAACAACACCTTCAACGGGATGCGGCTTCCGACGATAGCGATCCGGGATCTGGAGGGGGAGATCCGGATCGTCCGCAAGTTCGGGTACCAGGATTACAGAAACCGGCTCTCATAGATGATTGCCCCGCGAAAAGAGCCCTTCTTGATATCCTCATCGAACGTCCTAAAATCTTAAAAAGATATTGGAAGAGACGGGGCAGGAAAGACGCTCAAGTTCTGATCAAAACCACCGGTCGATTGAGCCCGCTTTTTGGCGGAGGCGGATCAGGTCAGGCTCTCTCGATCTGGTCGGTCGGATCAGGGTCGGATCAGAATCAGATCAGATCTCGAATCTTTCCCGCCCTTTAGGGGCGAGGCCGAAAGCCGTCTCGTCTTCCAGGATGCCGGCGAGGCCGTCCCATATTCCAGGATGCATGGCAGACCGGCCCCGGGAGGGGCCGATCCGATTCTATTTCCAGGTCGGTTTCACATCATCCCCGGGGGCATCCCCATGCCGCCCATCCCAGCGGGCATTCCGCACATTCCACCCATGCCGCCGGGCATCCCGCCCATCCCGGCGCCGGCCGGGGGCTGCTCGGTCCTCTTGGCGGCGATGACGTCGTCGATCCTGAGGATCAGACATGCGGCGTCGGTGGCGGACTTGATCGCCTGGGTCTTCACCCGGAGGGGCTCCACGACCCCCATGGCCCACATGTCCACAACCTTGCCGTCCAGGGTGTTGAGGCCGCCGGTCTTCATCCCCGCCTCGTGGCTGCTCTTCATGTCCGTCAGCTTGGTTATGGCGTCAAATCCGGCGTTCTCGGCCAGAGCTTTGGGGATCTCGGCCATGGCCTCGGCGAACTTCTCCACGGCGAGCTGCTCTCTACCCTTGAAGTTTGCGGCGTACTCTCTCAGATTGAGGTAGAGCTCCACCTCGGGGGCTCCGCCGCCCGCGACCAGGGTCTCGTCCTCCACGGCCGCGGCCACGGCGTGCAGGGCGTCGTCCAGGGCCCGCTCCAGGCTGTCCACCACCTGCTGGGTCCCTCCGCGCAGCAGCAGGGATACCGTCCCCTCCCTGGCAAGCCCGGTCACAAAGGCCATGTGAGCTCCGCCCACCTTCTTCTCCTCCACCAGGTCCGCCCTCCCCAAGTCGGCGGGGGTCATCTCGTCGAGGTTGGTGACTATGTTTCCGCCAGAGGCCCGGGCCAGCTTCTTGAGGTCGGTCTTCCTTATCCTGCGGAAGGCCATGATCCCCGCCTTGGCCAGGTAGCTCTGAGCGAGGTCGTCGATCCCCTTCTGGCAGAAGACGACGTTTGCTCCGGTGGCCGTGACCTTCTCCACCACCTTTCTGATCGCCTCCTTCTCCTGATTGGCGAACATCTTGAACTGGTCGGAGGAGGTTATGGAGATCTCCGCCTTGGTCTCGGTGTCCCGGGCTTCGATGGGAGTTCCGAGGATGGCGATTTTGGCCATCTCCACCTTCTTGGGCATGTTGGGGTGAACCCGTTCCTTGTCGATGATGATCCCCTGGAAGAGCTCGGAGTCGTCCATGCTCTCTCCGGCCTTCTTCTCCACGATGACGTTCTTGAGAGTGACGACCTTCTTTCCGTCGTCGGTCTCTTCGGTCACCGCCAGCACCATGTCCACGGCGTGCTTGGAGATCTTGACGTCGGGGGTGCCGGCGAGCTTTCCGGTCATGGCGGTGAGGGCTATCTTCTCCAGAAGCTGCCTGTCCTGGGTGGAGATCTTCGTGGCCATCCCCTCCAGAACCTGGATCGCTTTATCGGCCGCTTCTCTGTACCCCTGGACGATCATCGTCGGGTGGACGCCCTGATCTATCAGATCTTCAGCCCTCTTGAGAAGCTCTCCGACGAGGACCGCGACGGTGGTGGTCCCGTCGCCCACCACGTCGTTCTGGGCTTTTGCGGCCTCCACCAGCATCTTGGCGGCGGGGTGCTCCACCTCCATCTCCCGGAGGATGGTCACGCCGTCGTTGGTTATGGTAACGTCGCCGATGGTGTCCACGAGCAGCTTGTCCATCCCCCTGGGGCCCAGGGTGCTCCGGACCGCCTTGGCGACGGCTCTGGCCGCCATGATGTTGTTAGACATGGCCTCTTTTCCCCGCTCTCTGCGAGAGCCTTCCTTAAGAATCAGTATCGGCTGTCCACCTAATCCTACCATGTATTGCCTCCTTCTCGGGATCAGACTATTTGATCTTCTATAAAAGCGTTTTTGACCTCGGGGGCTTTGCACCTGAAGTCAAACCCCTGTAAACTTCACCGAGTTGTTTGTGACTTATTCTGTAACTACGAATGAATGGGTTCAGCTGAAAGTCGCCCGGAGTCATATGATTTTAGCATTAACTACAATTTAGGTGAAAAGCCGCCCATCACCGTTCCTTCTCGATCGCCTTGACCAGCGCATACAACAGCTCGTTTGCGGGAGCCGCAAGGCCATGCTTCGCCGCCCGGTCCAGAACGTATCCGTTTATGGAATCGATCTCCGTTTGCCTGCCCCGGAGGACGTCCTGGAGCATGCTGGAGGTGTTGGCGGCCGTCATCTCTGCGACGGAGCGGACGAACTCCAGGACCTCCCCCTCACTGAACCGATGCCCCTCCTTCTCGGCGACGGCGACGCACTCCCCGACGATCCGACTGACGACTCCCGCCAGATGCTCGGAGAGGACGATCCCGTTCTTCTCTCGGGTCAGGGCGGTTATCGGGTTTATGACCGCGTTGGCGAAGAGCTTCTTCCACTGCTGGCGCTTGAAGTCCTCGGCGAACTCGGCCAAAAAGCCCTTCTCTTCCAAACGGGCTTTGATGAGCCTTTTTGCATCCTCGCTGATGGCGGCTTCAAAGACGGCCTTTCCCCTCCCCTTCAGCTCGATTTTTCCGTCCTCTGAAAATTTAACGCCGACGGAGATTATGCCCTCGAAGACCCGGTTTTGGGGGAGGTCGAACCTCTCCCGGTTGCCCATGCCGTTCATAAAGAGGACGAACTCGGCATCCTTCAGCTTGCCGTCCAAAAGGCCGGACCGCCTTATCTCCCTCAAGACCACAGGCAATGAATGGGTCTTGACGCAAACCATCACCAGATCAGGGGTGAACTCCGACCTGGCGAGCTCGTTGAGGTCGACAAAGCAGTGCCGGAACCGGATCAATCGAGGGCTTTCGCCTTCGGCGAGGGAGATTTGAAGGCCCCTCTCTCTTATCCTCTGGATGTGACCGGGCCTTCCCAGCAAGGCCACGTTCTCCATGACCGGGGCTTTCTTCTCCTTCTTCCCCGTCCTCTTCTCTTCCTCTCTCCTCTCACCCGCTTCAAGCTCGGAGAAGAGGTAGCCGAGGAATGAGCCTATCGCCCCCGCCCCGTAGATCAAGACCTCTGTCATGATATCGTGCCCGATCCTGAGAGGGTCAGCACTGTATACCCCGCCTCCAGGTATCTGGCCATGCTGGGGTGTCCCAAAAGCTCGTCGCAGATTGAAAGCCCCTGCTCCTCGGCGCTCCTGAGAGAGCCCATCTTGGAGGAGCAGGCCCTGCAGACCCAATCGATCAGACAGCCTCCTTCACCCTCTTGTAGAGGCTCCCGAAGGGCTTCTCGGGGTCTGAGAGCTCGACCACCAGCTTCGTCGCTGACCCCTCGATGATCAGCTTCAGGTCGTAGTTCTTCTCCTTCATATCCAGGGCGTCGATCAAGACCTGGGCAAAGCAGATCGGATCGCCGTTGAAGGCGAAGAGGGCCAGCTTCCCCTTGCGGCAGCCTTTTCCCATCACCACCTCAGAACACCTCGATATCCAGACTATCCTGCAACTGTTGCTGTTACTGCTAATGCTGCTACAACTTATGCTATCCCCAATTGCTGGTGCTTCTTCAGGATCTCGTCCGCCAGCCGGTCAAGGGCAAGATAATCCTCCTCGGTCGGAAGCCCTTTGGCCAGAACCGGCTCGATCAGCTCCACCTTCAAGAGAGGGATCGCGTCCTGGATCACTTTCACCGTTTTGCCGCCCCAGCCGTAGGAGCCGATGACGGAGGCGAACCTGGTCTTGGGCCGCAGGGCGTTGGCCAGGAAGGCGAGGTGAGCGGCGTTGGGGTGGGGCCCGGCGAGGACGGTGCAGGTCGCAAGGACCAGGGTGGCGGCGTCGACCAGGGCCTCCGCCATCTTCCCCACGTCCGAGGCGGCGATGTCGAACCTCTTCACCCCGATCCCCCGGACGATGAGCCCGTCGACCAGGTGGTCGACCATCAGCCTGGTGCTCCCGTGCATGGAGACGAAGGGGATCACCACCTCGTTTTTAACCTCGTCGGAAGCCCAGTCCCTATAGGCATCGACGATGAATGTGGGGTCGGAGTGGATGGGACCGTGGCTCGGGGCTATCATGGAGAGGTCCAGGGAATCGACGATCTCCAGGTTCTTCTGGATGATCTTCCGGAAGGGCATCATGATCTCGGCGTAGTATCTCTTGGCCGGCTCATAGATGATCCTTCGATCGGCGAAGAGATCGCTTGCAGCGTAATGGGACCCGAAGAAGTCGCAAGAGAAGAGGATCTTCTCCTCCCGGAGGTAGGTGACCATCGTCTCCGGCCAGTGGACCCAGGGGGTGTAGAAGAACTCCAGGGTCTCGCCTCCCAGGTCCAGGGTCGATCTGTCCTCCACGGTCGAAAACTTCTCCCCAGGGATCTTGAGGTGCTCCTCCAGGAGCTCTCTGCACCGGGGGGTGCAGACGACCTCGGCCTGGGGGAACCTCTCCAGGACCACGGGGATCGAGCCCGAATGGTCCTGCTCGGCGTGGTTTGCCACCAGATAGTCGAGGCGATCGATGCCCAGGGCATCCAGGTTATCCAGCAACGCCTCCCCAAAGGGCGGGTCTGCGGCATCGATGAGGGCCGTCTTCTCGCTGCCACAGACGACGTAGGCGTTGTAGCTGGTCCCGTCGGGGAGGGGTATGAGCTCGTCGAAGAGCCGCCGGTCCCAATCGATGACCCCGACGGAAAAGACATTCGGCCCGATCTCTCTATAAACACCCATCTCCCTCCCCCCTCACCCGACCTTCGAGAAAGAGTCCTTGGGGGCGCCGCATTCCGGACAGACCCAGTCGTCGGGAAGCTCTTCAAAGGGCGTACTGGGAGCGACGCCGGAGACCGGATCACCTTTTTCATGATCGTAGACGTACCCGCAGACATCACAGACGTATCTATCCATGCAACATCATCTCCAATCTATCTTTTCTCATCATTCATACTTAAGTATTTTCAAGATATATATAGAAATTAAATACGAGGAGGCTCGTTTCGGGCCGATGATCTCCCCGCCGTTGAGCCATCTCCCCGCTCTCGAGCCTATCTCCCGGCAGCGACCGACCCAGGGCCTATATCTATGATTCCCGCTTCCGGCGGCCTGATCCCCGCAGCTTCAAAGGCCTCCCAGGCCCGTCTGGTCACGTCCGTCTCGAAGGGGAACTCGTCCCTCAGGTCGTAGACGTAGGCCTTCGATCTCACCCTCCTATAGAAGGGATAATCCTTGAGCAGGATCGTTACCGGCCTCTTCTCCGAGATGTATACGTACCGGGAAGTCACCGTGGCCTCTCTCAAGATCGCCATCGCCCTGGAGGCGTCCGAGGCCGAGTCGATGAAGAGGTCGACCACCACCATCATCTCCCTGCTCCCAGCGTTGGCGTCGGCCAGGATCGAGATCAGGGCCTTCTGGTTTGAGACGGTGACCAGGCTGTCGTCGGGGGTGACGAGCCTGGTTGCCCGAATCCCTATGTCCCGGACCTCTCCGTAGTAGTCCTCGATCTCAACCATGTCGCCTACCTGGTAGGGCTTGTCCAGAATGATGACGATCCCTCCTACAACCTCGGCTACCCGATCCTTCAGGCCGAAGCCTATCGCCGCGCCGGCTATGCCCCAGAAGGCCACCAGCTGAACGGCCGAGAGCTGGAAGACCGACCCCGCTATATGGTATAATGCAAAGCCGTAGATGACGAACTTCGCGATCGGGATCGTCATCTTGATGGTGATCCGATGTTCGTAGACCCTCTCTGAAAGCGCCGTCAGCAGGAATACGGTGATCCGGGCGGCGACGTAGGCCAGGGCGAGAATCAGGAGAGCATTGATGATGGCGTAAGAATCGATCCCCAAGTCGGGAATATTCGAAGGGACGTTCGAAGGGACGTTCGAGGGGACGTTCGAGGAGACATTCGAGGAGACGTTCGAGGAGACGTTCGAGGAGACGTTCGAGGGAACATTCGAGGAACCAGATAGGTTGGAGAATGTCCCTGTGGTATTCTCGGCCATGCTTACCACACCAGCCTCGCCCTTCTGAGGTGCTCGAAGATGCTCTTGAGGGCCAGAGCCCTCACCGATATGACCTCTCCATCGATCGTGACCAGCCCCATCTCCTCCAGGAGGTTTGAGATATTCAGCGCCGAGATCCCGAGAGGCTCCAGAACCTCTGATAGATATTCCATCTCGACAGATCCCATGGAGAGGACGATGCAGAGGGCGAAGGACTCATCGCGGTGGAGATCGATGGAGGGGGGGTCCTTCAGGACATTTCTGACCTCCGGATAATCCAGGGCCTCCTTCCAGAGGAGCTCGGCGACGCCCGGGTTCCCGTCGGAGATGCTGGCGAGCCGGTCGAAGAAGATCTCCTCGGCCGACTTCTTCTCGGTTCTGTCCATGCGCGACCGGATCGATCGCGAGGAGATGGCAGGATAAGGGATCTCGAAGCTGTGTCCTGCGAGTGTCTTTTGGCGGCTGGCCCGGTTGAAGATCTTCAGCTCCTCTTCATCCAGCTCCACCTCCAGGAAGGTCAGTTCTTTCTCCTCGTAGCCGGAGAGGATCATCTTTCGGATCTCGCCTGCACTCATCCTGGATATGCGGATCTTCTGGGGGAAATGGCGTGATAATCCGATCACCTCGTCGAGGTACTTCCAGGAGACGCTATTCCAGGTGGTGATGAAGAGCCGGTCCGAGGCGAGGAGCATATTGAGAAAGCGGTCAATCGCCTCAAAGCCGCCGACCTTCCTCTGGTAGAGGCGGTGGGCCTCCTCGACCACGACTATCCTCCCTGGGGCCTCGTTTAGCGCCTTTAAATCTCGGAAGAGAGAGCGAGCGTTTATCCTCGCGCCCTCCTCACCGATCATCCCTTCAACCTCGTCCATCAGCTCGGTCTCGCCGCGGAACGGATCGGAGACAACCGCCAGGTTCGATCTATGCCCATCCCAGAAGTCGACTATGACCTTCTTGATGAGGCCGATCTCCTCTTCGAATCCAGGTTTCATCATCCAAGCCCTGCATGTATACACAAGGGAGATCTTCGTTTGGCGATACTCATCCTTTTATTTTTTGGAATTACTCGTAGATTAAGCTATTCCGTCGAGCAGGTCTGAAAGGCGAAATATGCTATTATTATATAATTTATTTAATAATACTCCTTTTTCCATCCGCCTAAGCAAGCCTGGCGAATCCATCCGTCTCGCCGATTGGGTCGAAAATTATTAAATAGATAAGAACGTCTTATAAGGTGATTTGAATGAAGGGTGTTGGAGGGGGTAGCATGAGATGCCTAATTTGTCTCGCGGTCGCGCTCCTGGCGCTGGCGCCGATGGCCCTCGGCGCGGTAGGGTTAGTTGAACAATCAGGGGGGTCGGCCTCCGCCGATCTCGCCAGTTCGTATTACGTCGAGGCTCCGGCCCTCAAGGGACCTTACGACGAAGGATTTTCTCCGACCGAGCTCGACTTCGGGACGCCTGAGATGTACACCTTCGCGCCGCCGGATGACGGGCTCAGCTTCGTCTCCGCGACGCCTCCTGAGTCGGTTCAGACCGGGATGGAGGGTACCTCTGCCACCGCCTCCGTCTCCTGGTACTGGCCAGGCTCTGTAGAGTCCCAGAACAAGCTCTACATCCAGACCCCCAGCGGAGTGGCGACGGTGGCGGGCTGCGGCAACGGCGGCCATCTTCCTCTCTGGGCTAAGGTGGCCTATACGGGGAACTTCTTCGTCTACGAGTGGTACCCGAACCAGCTCACTCCGACCGTAAACTGGCATTTCTGGACCTGGCCCAACTATCTCAAGGGATGGTTCAGGGGCGATGACGCCGGATGGCATATAATATGCTTCCACTGCGACAAGTCCAGCAACTACGTCTATATCTACGTCTTCCCGGATTCGGGATCGCAAGCTGGTGGAGCATACGGGACCCATTCAGGAGGAATTCCCGGATACTACGACGGAGGATCAGGGTCCTATGCTGGAGGATTATCATCCTACGCTGATGGAGCGCCTGGACCCTACGCTGGAGAAATGTCCGGATATTACGAAGGAACATCAGGATCCTATGCTGGAACGGGGACGACGACGGGCTGCCCGAGGATAGAAGCACCTCAGACGGTGCCGACCATCACCTCACTTGCTGGCGATGGCCTCTCCGCGGGCCTGGGGATGTCCACGCCCACACCGCCTGATCCCGTCTCCGAGGGGCTGATGCCCACGGACCTCCGGCTTCCGGCTCCGGAATGCATCACCAGTCCGGGCGGTCATCAGGGCGACAGCTGTACCTCCGGTGGCGGCTACGCAACCTGTGGTACCACCTCACCCTGCGGCGTCTCTTCCGGAGGGTCGACGGGTTACTGCTGGGGCGGGACGGGCACCATAACACCGCCCGGCTTCAACGAGGAGATCACCTATACGGTATCCGATTTCGGATTGGTCTATACGCCGATGGCCGCGTGCAGGCACAATGAGTACTACGTCCAGACATGGCCCAACAGGCTGACTACGGTGGCCAGCACCCAGAAGGACGAGTGGCTCCCCCTGTGGTCCAAGATTTCGCGCCCGGGGATGTACTGGTCCTTCGAATGGCCTCCCTGCAAGTCCGGATGCTACTGCCAGCCCGAGGTGAAGAGCCTGGGCTACAAGAAAGAGGGGTGGTATCCCACCTGGTTCAAGAGCAGTACCCCAGGATGGCACCTCTTATGCTACCAGTGCAACGACTGGAGCAATTACGTATACATCTACGTCTGGCCCTTCGACTGCTGAACGGCCTCCCCTCCCCTCCAATTTCGGGGGGAGGGGCGATCTCTTTATATACAGCGAGCTTGGGTCTAATCTGAAGCAATTTGATGTAATTACCCTTACTGGAGGATGTTTATTGGCGAGAAGATCACAGAGGAAGTCTGACAGCAGGAAGGTCAAGACGAAGCAGTGGTATAAGGTCGTGGGCCCCGACATGTTTGGAAAGTCTCCCGTCGGGGAGACCCTGGCCAGCGACCCGGGCAAGCTGATGGGGCGGGTCATCGAGACCACCCTGGGAGAGCTGACCAACAACTTCTCCAAGCAGAACACCAAGCTCAAGTTCAGGGTGGACCAGGTGGCCGGCGACTCCGCCTACACCAGCTTCGTGGGTCACGAGCTGACCAGCGATTATGTGCGGTCCCTGGTCAAGAGGAGGACCAGCCGGATCGACTCCATCATCGACGTCACCACCAGCGATGGCTATCGGGTCCGGGTGAAGCCGAGCTGCTTCACCGTCAAGAGGGCCAGGACCACCCAGGTGAAGACGATCAGAAACATCGCTTCGGGGATAATTCAGGAGAAGGCTGGAACCCTGGACCTCAATCAGTTCATCCAGGAGGTAGTCCTCGGAAGGCTCTCCCTCGACATATACAAGGACGCCAAAGAGATCTATCCCCTGAGACGAGTCGAGATCAGGAAGACCGAGATTCTGGCGGGGCCCGCTGCCTCATGAAGATTCTGGGATTCTTCGGCAAAGGCGGCACCGGCAAGACCACCCTCACCGCCCTGATCCTGCGGGAGCTGGTCGGGCGGGATGAAGGGCAGGTTTTGGCCGTCGACGCCGATGCCAACGAGTGTCTTGCGAGCCTGCTGGGGACGGAGGGGACGCCGACCCTCTCCGATATGCTCAAGAAGTACAAGCGGCAGCGCGAAGAGAGCCCCGAGCTTACCGGGATTGACATATTCCAGAACCTCTTCGAGACCCTTCTGATGGAGGGGGAGCAGGAGGGCTACGACATGCTGATCATGGGCAGGGGCGAGGGAGCCGGCTGCTTCTGCGCCGTTAACGACCTCCTCCAGGCGGTCTTCGAGAAGACGGTCGAGGGAGAGGCCTACAGCTACCTCCTCATGGACTGCGAGGCCGGGGTGGAGCACATCGCGAGAAAGACCTCGGGGAAGATCCACGACGCCGTGATCGTCACCGACGCGAGCAAGGTGAGCCTGGACACCCTCAAGCGGATCAGGGATGTAGCCCGCGAGGTGGGAGCCGAGATCGGAAACTACTACGTCGTCGCCAACAAGACCAGGCCCGAGATGCTGGAGAGGGTCGAAGAGACCGCGGAGAGCCTGGGATTCAAGTACCTGGGCGCCATCCCCGAGGACCCCAACTTCACCGAGATCGCCTACCAGGGGAAGACCGTCTTCGACCTCCCCGACGACTCGCCAGCGGTCCAGGCGACAAAGAAGATCATAGATCAGATCCTGGGAGGCTGAATCGAGCTCCTACGGATAAGATGCACGGATTGGACCCACGGATTGGATCATGGAAGGAAAGGTCATATCGCTATTTATCTGCCTTGCCAGCTGCCTGGCCATGGGCTGCTTCGACCAGGGCGGGGAGGAGAACGCCGGACCATCGTCCCCCTCTCTCCAGGAGCTGGCGGTCTTCATCTCCTCTCCCGCCACCGGATCGATCCTCTCCGGGGACGAGGCAGTGAGCTTCGAAGGCGAGGCGAGGGGCGGGGAGGAGCCCTATTCTTACCAGTGGAGATCGGCGCTGGACGGAACGCTCTCCACCGAGAGGTCCTTCTCGAAGTATCCGTCGGAGATGAGCAAGGGGCGATATGTCGTCGTCCTGATGGTGACCGACGATGCCGGAGCCAAAAGCCAGGCCAGCATCACAGTGACGGTCCTCTGATCAATAGCCAGGCTGGCGGAAGGCCCAGCATCACCAGCACTGTGGATCCCCCAAATCACCTGCCATTGGTGAACGCCCATAATCACCGTTTGTGGGATATCCACCCCGATCATTCTGATCCGATCGCGTCAAAGGCACGAGCCAAGGCCAAAGGCGAGCTTCATGCGGATGGACTCTGATTTCGCCGGAGCGGACTCTTATGCATTATACTCAGAACGACAGCACTGAAGGATGGAATCGTAATGCAGATTCGTGGCACCGGAATTTTGGAGAAAACGATCCCAACCGCCGAGATCTATTGGATCCGATAATCCTGGAAACGCTGGGGGATGTCGAGGGAAGGCGCATCCTCGATGCTGGTTGCGGCGACGGCTACCTGAGCCGGAAGTTGGCCGAACGGCGCGCCGTGGTGACGGCTGTAGATTGTTCTCCTCGGATGTTGGCGTATGCTCGAGCAGAAGAGGAACGCGAGCCCTTATCCATCACATATCACAACGCTGACATCGCCTCTATGCCCTTTTTGGCCAACGGCTCTTTTGAAGCCGTGGTCACCAACAATGTCATCCAGGATGCCGCCGATTTCGAGGGGGCTTTCAGAGAGTTCAGCCGAATTTTAAAGCCTGGAGGCACCTATCTCCACATCGAGAACCATCCCTGCTTTTCCACCCCCGTATTCGGATGGGTGAAGGATGGAGAGGGAAAAAAGCTGTACAGGAAGGTCGACCGCTACTTCGAGCGAGGCCCGTTTCTCGTCCCCTGGAGCCCGAAATCCGGCATGGAATCCACGGTGGCCTGGCATCGGACCCTCGGCGATACGGTGAACTCCCTGATCTCCTGCGGATTTCGGCTTTCGCAGCTGCTGGAGCCTGAACCTCCAGAGTCCTGGTCAACGCTTTATCCGGAGAGGCTTGACGCCGCCCGCATCCCCGATTTTCTGGTCCTGGTATGCAGAAAGGATGAAACAAAATTTTAAACCTTCTTCAGAGCCTCGCCCCGGTCAGGGCTCGTCCGCAGCTGCAACCCCTCTCCTCCGGCAGCATCGAAATGGCGGATTCTACTATTTCTTCTAATAGCCGGGCGGACTTTGCCATTTCTTCGACGATCTCCGTCGCGGACATGGCTTCATTTCTCATCCCTGCGGCGGGATTGGTGACGATGCATATGGAGGCGTAACAGAGCTCCAGCTCCCGGGCGAGAACGACCTCGGGATAGCCGGTCATCCCCACCACGTCGCCGAAGCTTCTCAGCATCCGGATGGTGGCGGGGGTCTCCAGGTGCGGTCCCTCGGTGCAGACGTATACTCCTTCGGAGACCGGCCCGCCCGCGGACTTCGCCCCCTCCGCCAGGGCCCGCCTCACCTCGGGGCAGTAGGGGGTCGTCAGATCGACGTGGACCGCCTCCTCCTCGAAGTAGGTCGAAGGACGGGACCTGGTGAGCTCCACGAAGTCGATGGGCAGAACGAAGCTTCCCACCGGGTGCCAGGACATCGTCCCCACGGTGTTGGTGGAGACGACCCGGACCGCGCCCGCGGCCTTCGCCGCCCAGAGGAGAGCCCTGTAGTTGACCCGGTGCGGCGGAAGGTGGCGGTCGCCGTGGCGCGGGATGAAGAGGATCTCTCTTCCCTTGAGCTTGGTTCTCATCGCCTTCACCCCGCCGTAGGGGGTGTCGATGGATAGGCCCTCTCCCTCCAGCTCGAATCCGGTCCCTCCGATCACCGCGACCTTCATGGTCAGGAGGAGATCCTCCGAATTTAAAGGGCTTATCCCCGATGATGCGAGGTTTCCGATCCGGCGCGAGATGGCTGGAGGGGGGTTGGAGCCTCTAAACCGGCGGAGCCTCCGATCTGGCGGAGCCTCTAATCTCGCGTCCATTATGCCGAAACCTACATAAGGGCCGTCCTCATCTTGCTCCTGAAACGGCCGTCGGCCCCGGAGACGACCGGATATCGATCACGCCTCTCAATGCAGGGCCTTTTTGAGGAGATGACAGATGGAATTTACCGCCCAGGAGAAGTACGAATTCAAACGGCTGCTGGAAGACCTGAGGAGCAAGAGCGGAAGGGGAACGGAGCTGATCTCCCTCTACATACCTCCCGATAAGCAGATCTCGGACGTCACCGCCCAGCTGAGGGACGAGCACGGTCAGGCCTCCAACATCAAGTCCAAGCTCACCCGGACCAACGTCCAGAGCGCCCTGGAGTCGGTGATGGCACGGCTCCGCCTGATCCCCCGGCCCCCCGCGAACGGGGTGGCTCTATTCGTGGGGGCCGTCGACGTCGGCGGAAACAAGACCGACATGTACAGCAGGGTTCTGGAACCTCCGGAGCCGATAGTCACCTACCGCTACCACTGCGACTCCTCCTTCCTCCTCACCCCCCTGGAGGATATGCTGGCCGACAAGAAGACCTTCGGCCTGATCGTCCTGGACAGGAGGGAGGCCACCATCGGAACTCTCAGGGGAAAGCAGGTGGATGCCGTAAAGCACCTCACATCCTCGGTCCCCGGAAAGCAGAGGAAGGGGGGTCAGAGCAGCCATCGGTTCCAGCAGCTGAGGCTGATCGCAATCCACGACTTCTACAAGAGGATTGGAGATAGCGCCACCGAGGCCTTCCTCTCCATCGATCGAAAAGACCTGGAGGGGATACTGATCGGCGGGCCCTCTCCCACCAAGGAGGAGTTCGTCGACGGCGCCTTCCTCCACCACGAGCTCCAGCAGAAGATCCTGGACGCCCTGGACGTCACCTACACCGACGAGTCCGGCCTTTACGAGCTGGTGGAGGCGGCCCAGGAAAGGCTCCTGGACCTGGAGCTGACCCAGGAGAAGCTGATCATGAGGAGGTTCATGAAGGAGCTGGTGAGCGACCGGGGCCTCGCCTCCTACGGGGAGAAGGAGGTGCGCCAGAACCTGACCATGGGGGCGGTGGACACCCTCCTCCTCTCCGAGGACCTCCGGAAGACCAGAGCCCGGATCGAGTGCACCAACGCGGGCTGCGACTTCTCGGAGGAGGTGACCCGAACCCCGAGCAGCTCTCCACCGGGAACCTGCCTCAGGTGTGGATCTCAGCTGGAGATAAAAGACGAGGTGGACATCATATCCGACCTCTCGCGGATGGCGGAGGAGAGCGGAAGCGAGGTCAAGATCATCTCCACCGACTTCGAGGAGGGGGCCCAGCTCTTTCGGGCCTTCGGCGGGATCGCCGCGATCCTGCGGTTCAGGACGAGCAGCGTCTGAGATCCCTTCTTCTCTCGCTTTCTTTTCTCTCCTTTCCTTCTTCTCTTCCCGTCTTCGCTACCCGTCTTCGCTACCCGTCTTCGCTACCCGTCTTCGCTACCCGTCTTCGGTTCCCTTCTTCTTCTTCTTCTCCTCGCCGCTTTTTCGATCTCATCTCCGCAACGGGCACCTCTGACTCCAAGATCCGTCCGAGCATTCCGAAATCTAAAATACCAGGACAGAAGAGCTGATTCATGATGATCGAGCTGTCCCTGAGCGTCGCCGTGAGGCCCACCGAAAGCCCCCAGAAGGTGGCAGAGGCACTGGAGAACCTCTTCCCGGGGATCACCATGGCTGCCCGCCAGGGCTGGATCGAGGGGCACGGGGGCGCCGGAAGTCTCGCGACCTTCCACCGCCTCCTCAGGGAGCAGAGGATCCTGGACACGGCCCGGTCGGTGATGCTCCAGGGACGGCTCGGAGACTCGGTCCAGTTCCGGCTGAATAAGCAGGCGGCCTCCGCGGGGAGGGTGAACTTCCCCCCGGAGGAGGAGCCCCTGGGATCGATTCACGTCGAGATCAGGGGGCCCGCTGCCCTCATCGACTGGCTCGCCCCCAGGACCTCGGAGGGTAGGCCCGTGGAGGAGATCGAGCTGGAGGAGGATCATGTTTAGCTTCTCCTCCAGCGCTCTGGTCGATCAGCCCTTCGATTGGGCCTACCAGCTGGAGGATCTAGGCTACTCAGGCTGGGAGATCGTGAACGAAGGAAAGCAGAGGCTGACCCCTGAGACGCTCCCCCTGGCCCGGGAGATCGTGGAGACCACCAGCCTGGTCATCACCATCCACCTTCCCTACTCCGATCTCAACCTCGCCAGCATGAACCAGCCCATCTGGGAGGAGACCCTCCGCCAGATGTCCGCCTGCATCAGCCTGGCCTCGGACTTTGCCAGGCTTGCCGTCGTCCATCCCGGTTACCTCTCCCCCCTGGGAAAGCAGATGCCGGACCGGGCCTGGGAGCAGAACATTTCGGGGCTTCAGCAGATCTGCGACCACGCCGCAGAGTACGGGATGACCATCGCCGTGGAGAACATGCTCAACATCGAGTCGATGCTGGGAAGGACCCCCGAGGAGATCCTGGGGATGCTGGAGAACGTCCGCCGGGAGAACCTGGGGTTCGTCTTCGACGTCGGCCACGCCAACACCAACGGGAACGTCGACTCCTTCCTGGCCCTCAAAGACAAGATGGTCCATGTCCACATCCACGACAACAAGGGGGCCAGGGACGAGCACCTCCCGGTCAAGAGCGGGAACGTCAACTGGTCGCGGGTGGCGAAGGCCCTCCAGGGGTACGAGGGCCGGCTGGTGACCGAGGCCCGGACCCTGGTCCAGGGGGTCCAGTCCATGAGAAACCTGAAGACCTTTCTGGACCACTCGAACCACCAGAACCACCTGGAGTGAGCGGTCATGATATCCACCATCGACGACCTGACCGAAGAGATCTCCCGCTACTTCGAGGCGAAGGACCAGGCGAGGGAGGAGGCGCTCCAGCTGACCCGGGTCGTGATCAGAAGGTGCGGAGCCGCCATCAGGTCCATCCACCGGGGCGAGTTCGACCGGGCCATGGAGTTGACCGGGAAGGCCGGGGAGGTCCTGGCCCGGATCGGCGACCTTCTGGCCGACCACCCCGACGTCCGCTACGCCGGCTTCGTCGACGGCGCAGAGCAGGAGTACGCCGAGGCCAGGATCGTATTCTCCATCATCACAGAGCACACCACCCCCACCCCCCAGGAGGTGGGGGTCGAGATGACCGGCTACCTCTCGGGCCTCGGCGACACCGTCGGCGAGCTCAGAAGGCACGTCCTGGATCTGATCAGGCAGGGGAGGCCGGAGGAGGGGGAGGTCTACCTGGAGGCGATGGAGGAGATCTATCACCTTCTGATGCTATTCGACTATCCCGACGCCGTCACCAAGGGCCTCCGCCGGAAGGGGGACATGGCCCGCTCCCTCCTCGAAAGGACCCGGGGCGACCTCACCAACGCCATGGGGCAGAAGAAGCTGGAGGTGCAGCTCCGGGAGCTGGAGGAGAAGCTGGAGAGACCGCCGTCTGCTTAGGAAAAATCTTCGAAAATTCAGCAGGACTTATGCAGATATCACCGCCGCAGAATGGCGAATAGTTCCACGCGCCCCGCCAAGATCTATCACCAAATGCCAATGCCCAGTGCGAGGGGACTTCAATAATACGGGCGTTTTATTCCGCATACCTCCAAAATATTGAAATTGCTGTCCCCGTCTATATTTTTGGTAGTTCACATCGTCCAAGAGCAGGACATTAGCTTGCTTGTCAATTTCGACCTTGACTATGTCGCTACTCCCTAAATTGAACTCGTAGTGCACATGTTCCCTCATATTCAAGAACCTCCTATGCTAATGTCACTTCTTATCCTTTGGTGGAATTGGATCTCTTCCGTGACTATCGGCCTTCTGTATCTTTCCGTCTCTTCCGTGGATTATAAGCTCAGAACCTTGATTTTTGCTTATATCTCTCGCAAAATCAACAGCTTCTGACTTATTTTCAAAGTTCTTTGTGGTCCGCTTCGCTCCAGACTTTTTAACTGCCCATCCCCCATCTTTTGGGACTACATGGTGTTCCTTGCGTGCACTCATGATTGTGCTCCATAGATCTAATCTTATATAAATCTAACGGATATCTGAATGTCTTATATCCAGATTGGTGTATCATTTAAAGAAGAATAGATGATAATAAGTTAAAATTTGATGTATTCACGGTTCTAAAACATCAAATAAAGGATTTCCATCCAGCATCTGCCCTCTCGTATTCCTAATTAAAAATTACGAGTTATTTTATAAAAATAAATACTATCTAATTTCTGCTATAATCATTTAGAATAACTAAATATTTTATTTTAACATAAATTAGCTCAAAAATCAAACAATCAATCGAATAGGATCAATCTGCAATAAATTTAGAATCAGCAAAACTACTTTTTCTGGGATAACCAAAAGATGACCAAGCCTAACTAGAATGAGATACTGTGTCTTATCCTATCGTCGCCAGGGTCAGATTCCCGAAGGGCATCACGATCGTCCTCGCGTCCCGTCCCTGCCTCTCCCGGGCCATGGCCAGTGCCTCTTCGAGAGTCTTCGCGTTCCGGAAGAAGACCATCTCCGCAAGCTCCGGCCTCAGGGAGGAGACCAGGATGAGGTCTTTTTCCAGGGATTCCTTCGCGATCAATGCCGCCTTGTGCCCCCCGAACTCGTACTCGCGGCCGAACCGCTCGACGCAATCCTCGGCGCACTCCGCCTCTCTGGCCCACCGCTCGAAGACGGGATGGCCGAGCCCCTCGGCGCACTCGGCGAGGAGTATCAGTGAGCCGCCGGGGAGGACCGCCTCCCTCGCGTTCTCCATCGCCTTCTGGGCCTGAAAGAGGTTGATGTCCTTGGGGCGGCCCCCGGCGCAGGCCACCACGATCTCGGCGGGGCGGACGGGCCTCCGGTACATCTCGTCCACGACTTTCGCCCCCGCCCGGTGGGCCTGCACGAAGTCGCCGGCCACGGCCCGGACGATCTCTTTCTTGCTGTTGAGGACGACGTTGAGGATCAGGTCGAGGCCTGCGATCTTTGCCGCCTCCTCCATGTCCAGCCGGACGGGGCCGTCCAGGCGGCCGGACTTGGCCCGGGGATCGGTCATCATGGCGTGGTTCTTGTTGATCGACCTCTCGGAGCTGACCCCGGGGAGGAGGGCCTTGGCTCCGCCGCTGTAGCCGGCGTAGTAGTGGTACTCGATGTTCCCAGTGCCGATCTTGAGGTCGCTGGATGCCACCTCCTCCAGGATCTCGACCGGCGTTTCCCGGCTCGTCTCCCCAAGGTGGACGCACCTGTTTTTGTCGTGCTGGATGGAGGGGAGGCTGGCTGCGCTCCCGAGGAGCCTGTCCATCTCCTCGACGGTCATCCTCCGGTGGGTCCCCAGGCCGAAGACCACCAGCACCTCGGATACCCCCATCTCCTCCAGCCTCCCCACCAGGGGCGGCAGCATCTTGGAGGTGGGGGCGGGGCGCGTTATGTCGCTGGCCATGATGGCCGCGGTCCTGGCTCCGGCGAAGTCCCGGAGGGCGGGGCCGAGGGGATCGTCCAGGGCCCTCTCCATCTCGGCCGTCTCGTCTTGGGCTCCGGCGCGCTCTTTGGGGAGGACTAGCTCGAACCGCTCGTCCTCTTCGAGGTCGAGGCCGACCGATCCGGCGCCGTATCCGAGCCTCATCTCCCTCAGGCCCTCCAGACCTTGGCCCGGCTGTTGACGTCGCTGAAGACCTCGAAGATCGGGGTGTCGGTGGTGTAGGTGAAGAAGTCAGCCCCTGCGGCGTTGCAGGCCTCTCTGATCCTGCTGTCGTGGGCCTTCATCTTCGCCGCGTACTCCTCTCTCACCTTGGGGGTCACCCTGGTCATCACCGCCTCCTTCGACTCCATGTCGATGAACCGGAGGTCCCCCTCGAAGTCCAGCTCCGCCTCCGCCGGGTCCAGGATCTGGATCAGGATGAGGTCGTGGGCAGAGAGCTTGTAGATCCCGGCGACCAGGCCCTCGATCTCGTCGAGGAAGTCGGAGATCACCACCACCAGGCTCGTCGACCTGATGGTCAGGTCGAACTGCTCCGCCATCCTCCGAAAGTCGGTGCCCCCCGAGGGCGCGGTCCGGTCCAGGTCCTCCATCGCCTTGAAGAGGTTCCTCCTCCCTCCCCTGGTCTCCCCCGGCTCCAGCATCTCCCCGAACTTGGAGATGGAGAACTTCTCGTTCTCCTTGATGGCCATGTAGGCGAACCCCATCGAGACTTTGGAGGCGAAGGGGAACTTCTCGCCATAGGCCATGCTGGAGCTGGCGTCCAGGAGGAGGTGGACGGAAAGGCTCCTCTCCTCCTCGTGCTCCCGGACGTAGAGCTTCTCGGTCCGAGCGTAGACCTTCCAGTCCACGAACTTGAAGTCGTCCCCCTTCCGGTACTCCCGGTAGCCGACGGGGCTGATCCCTCGGCCCACCTTCACCGACCTTCTGGCTCCGGTGTAGGCGGTCGATACCCTCTTTCTCACCAGGAGGGTGAACCTTTCCAGCTCAGCCAGAAACTCCGTATCCATCGGCGGCCCTCAGATCGACTTCATGATCTCCGAGATCACCTGGTCGGCCTTGACCCCCCTCCTCTCGGAGTCGAAGGTGAGGATGATCCGGTGACGGAGGATGGGGTACGCCATGACCTCCAGATCGTCCCGGCTGACGTAGTCTCTTCCGTTGAGGAGGGCTCGGGCCTTGGAGGCGAGGATGAGGCCGATGGAGGCCCGGGGGCTCGCCCCGTACTCCACCCCCTCCCAGCTCCGGGTGGAGATGACGGCCTTTATCGCCGCCCTCTTCAGGTCGTCGGAGATGGGAACATCCCTGGTCAGCTGCTGCAGGGACAACAGCTCCCGCCGGGTTATCACCCTCTCCACTTTCGGCTCGGCGTGGCCGGTGTACCGCTCCATGATCTGGTACTCCTCCTCAGAGTTGGGGTAATCGATGAAGACCTTCAAGAGGAACCGGTCCAGCTGGGCCTCGGGCAGAGGGAAGGTCCCCTCCATCTCGATGGGGTTTTGAGTGGCCAGGACGAAGAAGGGCTCCTCCAGCCTGTAGGTGTTCTTTCCCACCGTGACCTGCTTCTCTTGCATCGCTTCCAGCATGGCGGACTGGGTCCGGGGCGAGGCCCTGTTGATCTCGTCGGCCAGGACGATGTTGGCGAAGATGGGCCCCTCCTCGAACCTGAAGACCTTGCTCCCCTCCACCTCTTCGATCAGGGTGGTCCCGGTGATGTCCGCGGGCATCAGATCCGGGGTACACTGAATTCTGCTGAAGTTGAGGCCGGTGGTACCGGCTATGGTCTTGACCAGGAGGGTCTTTCCCAGGCCCGGGTTGCTCTCCAGGAGGGTGTGCCCTCCGGCCAAAATCCCCACCAGAATCTGCTCCACCACCGACTTCTGGCCCACCACCACCCGTCCGATCTCCTCTTTGATCGCGTCGAAGATGGCCGGAGCATCCTTATAAATGTTGATCAGATCGTCTCTCATCTGTCCGTCCTCAATGATATCTGCGGCACTCTATTCTTCGGTTTCTTATTAATGTTCTTCTTCAGCTCGTCGCCAGATTCTCGAAGTACCTTTTTATGATCTCTCGGTGCTGGGGGGGGAGGCTCTCGATGTACTGCTCCGTGGGAACCGCCACCCCCACCCCGGGCTCTGAGGTTGTAAACAGCCTCTCCATGGGGTCGGTCTCCGCTGACCGGA